>Ga0256406_1003489_pt1 | contig 19455 bp, 15 predicted proteins | sample RumenRJG_03DNA_FD_185986 | JGI IMG/M metagenome (GOLD analysis project Ga0256406, IMG submission 185986) | Bovine rumen microbial communities from Lethbridge, Alberta, Canada - RJG_03 | ecosystem: Host-associated > Mammals > Digestive system > Stomach > Rumen | place: Canada: Alberta | collected...
ATGGTGTATCTGGTATGCTCAAAAATCCAGGCCCTGCTCCCTAACCGAAAATCTAAACCTGCGAAAGCGGGTTCATTACGGAGAAAAGCGGCATTTCTTGCCCACAGGGATGCCTGAAGAGCCTTATCGACTCACATTATTTCGTATTCGTGCTACCGTTGGCAGCAACCACAGAATATTCTGCAGTTTGATCATCCGGCTATTAATGCATCACTTGAAACGCAACCTATCAATACTCAGATTTATTGACTCATTATCTTTCATTCATGTTTAAGCTGACGCTGGCAGTCATTACATAATCATTTATAATAACTACCGTCCGGTCATCGATGTTTCACGTGAAACATATCACGTCAAAGTTTCGGTTTTTCGCCTCACAATCAACAATCGTGCTCATACTGTTATTATGTACTCAAGTTGGTCAAGTACCTCCATAACATAGATGCTCATGGCTTCGTAATTTCATTCCAGTTCACTTCTTATCCGAGCACCGATTTTCTTCTCATGCTCACAGGCATGAAAGCATCATTTTATATTCATTCTGATTTCTGTTCGTTCTCCTTCTAATCCAAGAAACACATTTCAGTAATCCAGCAAATTCGGGCATCTAATCCAAGAAACACATTCAGTAATCCGGCAAATTCGGGTATCTGTTAATCTCCAGGCAACGTATATTCACCTGCTGCAGCATTTATTCATATGTAAACCGTGCTTGATGTGCCAATTATCAGATGTTAAAATAACACTCAGAGTAAGGAGGGATGCATCGTGAAAAAAGGAAGTTTTCTTTACCGACTTGTTTGCGGCAGTACACTGGCTCTCGGCTCAATGTATGCCTTCAATCGTTTTTCTGATCTTTACGCCGGTCGAAAGCACCTTCTCCATTCGAAACCTGAAAACTTCTTCAATTGGAAGGGAATCAGAATCTATTATGAATGCAAGGGTTCCGGCGAACCCGTACTGCTTCTTCACGCCATTCATCCGGCTGCTTCGTCGTTTGAATGGTCTGATATAATAGACCGGTTATCACATAATCATCAGGTATATGCCATTGATCTGCCCGGTTGCGGAAGATCTTCAAAGGAAAAGCTGCCGTATTCTAATTTTGTCTATGTCGAACTGATTCGCGATTTCATCCACCAGATGGCAATTTCACATCCAATTGCTGTGGCTTCAAATCTCACCTGTGCAGTTGCTGTGATGGCCTCTGCCTATGACCCTTCACTTTTCAAAAAAATGGTCCTTATTTCACCACCGACGCCTTCTTCACTCGCGGAAGCACCGGACATAACTTCGAACATTACCCGTTTTATTCTTGAGCTTCCGATCATTGGAACGTTCATTTATAATATAACGACAACCCGCTCCCGAATCGATCTGGCTTTTACCGAGCAGTATTTTTATAACCCGTTCCATGATAACGATGATCTCGTTGACACTTACTATGAGAGTGCTCATCTTGACAGAGGCCGGGGCCATTTTCTTGCCGCCTGTATTGTCGGAAGACTTCTGAACATAGACATCTCTCGCGCAGTCCAGAACCTGAAAATTCCGGTCTGTCTCATATACGGGTCAGACTCTGGCGATGCTGACCGGATGATCCGTGAATGGTCTGATTTGAACGCAGAAATTCGCATTGAAAAAATTGAGCATACGAGACAGCTGCCTCATCTGGAAGAGCCCAATCTGACCTCACAGATCATTGACAGCTTCAGCGCCGATTTCTGTAATCGGACAGCAGACGACTGCCAGTAAAGGTAAGACATAATACAGACCGCCGTATCATATGGATTTCTCAATAAAATCCATATGATACGGCGGTTTGCTATCACATCATTCTATTAACACTCACTGAATCGGTTCCCTGGAAGGCGTTCCAGCCTTGCGCGGATAAATTCCGGATGTGGGCTTGATCTTTCTGATCACGATAATCCTCCGCTTCAAATCGTATAGATCAAAATCCCTTACCTCTTCGATTTCACCTCCGAGAGCGCGGATTGCTTTTTCCGAACGCTGTATTTCCTGATCTGAATCAGCGGCTTTATATGCTGCAAAACGGCCGCCGATACGGACAAAAGGCAGACAGTACTCGGAAAGCGTTGCAAGGTTCGCTACTGCTCTGGATAAGCACAAATCAAAATGTTCACGATATGCCGTTTTTCGAGCTGCTTCTTCCGCTCTGGCATGAACAGCCCTCACATCGGTCAGATGAAGGGTCTGAATCACGGTGTCTATAAATGCCATTTTTTTGCCTACCGAATCCATCATCGTCACATTAAGATCTGGCCATACAATCTTGACAGGCATTCCCGGAAATCCTGCTCCGCTGCCCATATCGAGAACGGAATGAACGTCGCCCGGAAGCTCCGCAGCACGAACCAGTGACAGGCTGTCTGCAATATGCTTTTTGAGAGCATCGTCAAAGTCCGTAATTCTCGTCAGATTCATGACTTTATTCTTTTCACAGATCATCTTATAAAATGTGTCCAATTGTTCAGCCTGTTCATCGGTCAGAGACAATTGCAGGACATTTTTCAGTTCATTTTTGATTCTATCCGCTTCAGTCATTCTCGTAATCTCCGTAGTAACCAGGGCCGGTCTGTCAACGCCGTATTCAGCACGATTTTTCTTTGCATTTGCCGTCATGTTCTGATCAGACTGCACCTTTTCAGGATCATTCCATTGCATATCCCCGCAATTTGATCAGTACGACAGCACTTACATGGTTGCCTGTCACTTCTCTGAATCATGGAATCTTTCAGATTTCAGCTTTTCCTGATGATCCGAATTTTCTCTCTGCTCTTTCAGAAATTCCTTCTGCTTCAGATAAACCAGCAGTACAGAGACATCCGCGGGATTGATTCCGGCGATCCGGCCTGCCTGCCCGACATTTTCCGGATGAAAGGCTTTAAGTTTCTGTCGTGCCTCAATTCGAAGCCCTGATACATCATCGTAATTAATATCAGAAGGAATATGGCGGCCTTCCGTTTTTCTGAACTGCTCTACCTGGCGCTTCTGTCTTTCAATATACCCATGATACTTAATCTCAATGTTCACCTGTTCCCGCACGGCATCCGGAAGATCCTGCCGATCCGGATCAATCGGAGAAAGCTTGTCATACGTCAGTTCCGGTCTTCGGATCAGTTCCGCCAGCTTAGCGCCGGATTCCAGTGGTGTGCTTCCAAGGGATATAAGCAGCTTCTGTACAGCTTCTCCGGTTCCGATATTCACTGATTCCACACGACTGATTTCAGATCGGATCATCTCCTCTTTTCTGCTTGTCTTCCGCATTTCTTCGTCAGAGATGAGTCCGACAAGATGCCCGTATTTTCGAAGCCTGAGATCCGCATTATCCTGTCGGAGCAGAAGGCGATACTCCGCGCGGCTCGTCATCATCCGATAAGGTTCAAAATTCTCCTTTGTGACCAGATCGTCGATCAGCACACCGATATAGGCTTCCGATCGAAGAAGGACCAGCGGACTTCTGCCGTGCACATACTGCGACGCATTGATTCCGGCCATCAGCCCCTGAGCAGCCGCTTCCTCGTATCCCGAGCTCCCGTTAAACTGGCCACCGGAAAACAGGCCCCTGATGGAACGAAATTCAAGAGAACTTCGCAACTGTCTGGGCGCCAGACAGTCATATTCAATGGCATACGCGTTTCGTACGATCTGAGCATGCTCAAGCCCGGGTACAGTGCGGTACATCGCGAACTGAACATCCTCCGGCATCGAACTCGACATGCCATCGATATACATTTCATTTGTGTAGGACCCTTCCGGCTCGATGAAAACCTGATGTCTCGTTTTATCCGGAAACTTCATCACCTTATCCTCGATGGAAGGACAATAGCGGGGTCCGGTCGCATGAATCACTCCGCCATACAGAGGGGACCGGTCAATATTGTCCCGGATGATTCGATGGGTCTCTTCATTCGTATAAGTCAGCCAGCAGGGCTGCTGCTCAATCTGAACATCTTCAGGATCTGTTGAAAAAGAAAACGGAATGACCGGTCGATCACCATCCTGCCTCTCACATTTCGAGAAGTCGATTGTGCGCCCGTCGATCCTTGCCGGAGTTCCGGTCTTGAAACGAACCAGCCTGATGCCATGCGCGCGCAGTGAATCCGACAGATGATTGGCGGCCAGCAGACCGTTCGGACCGGTTGCGCTGCTCGTTTCTCCATAAATGCACCGCGCCTTCAGGTAGACGCCTGTACAAAGAATAACAGCCTTTGCAAAGCAGACAGCACCGGATATCGTACGAATTCCGATGATTTGCGGTGAGTTATCCACAATCCGGCCGTCTTTTATTGTGGTTTCTGTGAATAACTTATTATTTTTGATCGAATTTTGTTTATTATCTGAATTTTTTATGAAGTTTTGATAACGATCAGCCAGATCAGGATTACGATTCAGATCTTCTGTTGTCAGAATTTCCGTTACTTCCTGTTGTCTGACAGTCAGATGCGGCTGATTTTCTACCACATGCCGCATCGCCATCGTATAGGCGGCCTTATCCGCCTGAGCACGAAGTGAATGAACCGCAGGTCCCTTGGAACGATTCAGCATACGTGACTGAATAAACGTACGGTCGATGACCTTGCCCATCTCTCCGCCAAGCGCGTCCAGCTCACGAACAAGATGTCCCTTGGAACTACCTCCGATATTCGGATTGCATGGCATAAGAGCTATGGATTCCACACTTACCGTATAAAGGATTGTCTCCAGATTCAGTCTGGCGCAGGCAAGCGCCGCCTCGCATCCCGCGTGCCCCGCGCCTACAACGACAACATCAAAATGCTCCGTAATAGCCGCCATAGTATCCCCTTATTTTCCCATACAGAATTTGGAAAAGATGGTATTGACGAGATCATCACTGACTTCTTCACCGATCACTTCACCCAGCGCACCGTATGCATCCATCAGATCAATGGAAAAAAAATCCTCTGGCATGCCCTCCTCGATACTTTGTTCCACCAGTTCCAGACTTTTCTCCGCCCGATCGATCGCCTCTTTATGACGGGCATTGGTGATAACGGTTTCCTCATTAAAATTCAGATGGCCGCTGAAGAACATCCGTCGGATTGTTTCCTCCAGTTCTTCAATTCCTTCCCGGCGCTGCGCTGAGATACGGATCACCGGCGCGTCCGTACGCCGGGCAATGTCACCCTCCGAAACAATCGGAGGAAGATCCGATTTGTTAAGCAGTACAACGGCCTTTTTCCCGCGGATCAGACTGAGAATGTCCTCGTCGTTCTGATCAAGAGGCCTCGCAGAATCAAATACAGCCAGAATCAGATCCGCATTTGCGGCATATGTACGTGCACGGCCAATTCCGATCTTTTCAATCTGATCCCTTGCATCCCGAATACCGGCGGTATCGATCATGCGCAGCGTAATGCCCCCAAGCTCCACCTGCTCTTCGAGCGTATCTCTCGTAGTCCCTTCGATGTCGGTCACAATCGCTCTGTCTTTCCCTGTGATGGCATTGAGCAGAGAGGATTTGCCCGCATTCGGTTTTCCGAGAATGACAGTCAGGATGCCTTCCCGGACGAGTCTTCCCTCACGGAAGGTTGCTGACAAAGAGCGGAGCTTTTCCCTTACGGGTGTTAAATGCTGGCTCAGCGCAGTACCGTAGCCTGAAAGATCGTAATGTTCCGGATCATCAAGCGCGGCTTCAATGTAGGCAACTTCATTGAGAATCACCGTCCGGAGTTCTGAAATGGTGCTGCGTACGGAACCTGACAGCTGCATCAAGGAGCTGTTCAGCGCTTCATCGCTGCGCGCCCGTATCAGATCCATGACCGCTTCCGCTTCAGAGAGATCGATTCTCCCGCCGAGATACGCCCGTTTTGTAAATTCACCCGGTTCGGCCGGCCGTGCGCCGGATCGTATAACGAGTGACAGTATTTTCTGCATCACAAAAGGTCCGCCGTGACAGTCGATTTCAACTGTATCCTCGGTAGTATAAGTATGCGGCCCTCTCATAATCATGACGAGACATTCGTCCACCGCTCGTCCGTCAGATTCGCAGATCCATCCGTAGTGAATCGTATTGGCAGGAAAACGGCTCACATCCTCCTGCCCTTTTGTTCGAAAGATACGCCCAAGTACAGCGAAAGCTTCAGGCCCCGAAATCCGGATGATTCCGATGCCCGAAGCTGTCATGCCGCTTGCGATGGCGGTAATGGTTTCATTCATGTCTTTTTGGCGCGACCACAACGTGCCGGTACGGCTCCTCACCTTCACTGTAGGTTTCAACAAAGCGGTTTCCCTGCAGCGCAGAGTGGATGATCCTTCTCTCATATGGATTCATCGGTTCAAGCGCCACCGCCTCATGTGTCCGTTTGACCTTGTACGCAATATTTCTCGCCAGATTGTTCAGCGTTTCCGCTCTGCGGTTTCGGTAGTCTTCCGTATCAAGCTTCACGCGAACATAGTCGTCGGTCCTGCGGTTGACAACAAGGCTGGTCAGATACTGAAGGGAATCAAGTGTCTGTCCTCTCTTCCCGATCAGAATCCCCATCTCCTCGCCGGAGAACATGCAGTTGACGGCTCCTTCCGTCTGGTCATATTCCACATGAAGTTCTGCCTTGATATGCATCGCATCAAAGACACTGTGAAGAAAATCCTCCGCTGTCTTTGTCAGTTCCGCCGCTTCCTCCTCGCTTCTCGGTTTGACGACTCGCTCCGGCTTTGGCTTCGACGGTTCATGGGGAAGGACCGGGGTCTCCTCTCCGCGGCGCCGCACTTCTCTTTTTGCTGTCTGGTCCCTGCGCTCACGATCGGGCCGGCGTCCCCGGCTGTCTCTTCTTCCTCCGCGCTCATTTTCTCTTCGTTCTCTTCTGACCGGAACGGACTCTTCCGTTCCTTCCGCCTTCGCCCTGGCGGCTGCCGCAGCCGCCCTTTTCTCGATTTCGTCGCTTGTGACAACCGCCTGCCGTTCTTTCTCAGAGGAAGGATTGCGTTCCTCTTCGACCGAAGCCGCAGCCTTGCGTACGCCGGCTTTCTGATCGGCCTCTTCCGCGCGTTCGATTGCCGTTTTCTCCTTCTGAAGCTCCTGCTCCGAACGAACTCTCGCACGAATTACAGCCGGCTTGCTTCCGATCCCGAGAAAGCCATTCGTCGGTTCCTGCGTGACATCATATTCCAGACGGTCCGATGTGACTCCGAGTGCCAGACAAGCCTGCGTGATCGCTTCGTCAACCGTTCTGGCCTGGTATGTACGATACTCCATCCTTCCTCCTCTCCGAACGTCAGCGTTTCTTATTGTGCTGTTCATCGAACGTTTTAACCATATTTGCCTTGGCTGCAAGGGATCCCGGACGGGCTGTGCGGCCGCTTTCCTGTGATGATGACGTAAGGCCTTCCGCCCGATTATTCCGCGCCGTCTTTTCCGCATCCTTCACTTCGAAGCTGCGTGTGGAAACATGAGCCGCACTGGTAATTTTCTGAGGCGGAAGTCCCTGCTTCTCCCGTTTCCTGTTGTTCTTTTCCTGAGCTGCCCGGATGATATCCTCCTCGCTCTCGGAATCCAGCTTTTTGTTGATAAAAAACTGCTGTACAGAGCGGACCACAGCGGACATAATCCAGTAGATACCGACACCGGTCGGAAGCGTCAGGCAGAAAAACGCGGACATGATCGGCATAAAGTTATTCATCGAATTCATGGTCTGCGTCATGGTACTGCTGGCCGCATCCCCGTTCTGCTGTGCCGGCTGCGGCATCAGCTTATAGTTAAGCCACTGGGTGAACCAGGCCAGAATCGGAAAAAGAAGCGCCGCGACAATCAGCAGAATCCAGAGTCCCTGACGGTCCGTCCAGGCATTCTTGATGATGTCGAACGGCGAATCAGAAATATTGAGTCCTGCAAAGGATGTAGCCCGCTTGACATAACGGTGAATGCCCTCCAGAGTCGGAAACTGATTTCCCGCTTCTTTAAGAAATGCATCCCACTGCTTTGTCGTCAGCCCATATACGGTATCGATCACGTTTGCCTTCGCGCCGCTGCTGAAATTTCTCGTCAGAGTGGAGTTGTTCTCCGCCTTGACAAATTTGCTCAGTGCGTCGACAAATGCGCTGTCCGAAGCGATGGCTCCGATCTTATTGCCGATGATGGTGATGTAGCCTGGAATCTTGTAAATAACCTGGTACAAGGCAAACAGGACCGGCATCTGAATCAGAAGCTGAACGCAGGATCCCGTCGGAGATACGCCGTATTTGGCATAAACCGCATTGGTTTCATCCATCATTTTCTGCTGGGAAACCTGGTCCTTTTTATTCTTGTACTTGTTCTGGATACGCTGGATTTCCGGCTGCATCAGGCCTGTCAGCTTCGAGAAGCGCTGCTGTTTGATCTGAAGCGGCATCATCGCCATCAAAAGAATGATGGTAAACAGAATGATCGCCAGGCCGACATTTGTGATACCGATCCGGCTGAGGACAAAATAGATGCCGTTCATGAGCAATCCCAGCACCTCAGCCACCCATTTGATGATGGGCATGGAACTCTTGGTCAGAATCTCTGTCACGTCGTTTCCTCCTTTTATCATGGCTGCGGACCGGGCAGCATTTTTCCCGGCGGTTCTATGCTTCCGCCGGCTCTATCCTCAATGCAGGACTGCCTGCACCAATGGCAGAATCATTCTCCTGTCAGGGCACGGGATCATATCCCCCGTGAGAAAACGGATTGCACCGCAGGATTCTCCAAAGCGCAAGAAGACCGCCCTTCAGCGGTCCGTAGCGCTCTATTGCTTCCAGACCATACTGGGAACAGGACGGCGTATAAGGGCACCGATATCCCTTGTACGGGGAAATGTGCTTCTGATAAAAGCGGATCGCCCTGATCATGATTCTCTTAAGCATGTCTCTTCTTTCTCCGGTAGCAGAGCCGCCGCGAGCTTCAGCATGGAATGCTCCAGCCCGGCATAATCGGACGAGGCGGCATGCATGCGGGCAATGACCACCAGATCGTATCCTTTCGGAAACCTTTCGCTGTTCAGTCGTACGATTTCCTTCAGTCTTCGTTTGATCCGGTGCCTGACCACGCTGTTTCCTACCTTTTTCGAAACTGAAACGCCAAAAAGGCCGTCACCGTCCCCCCGTTCCGCTGCATACAGAACAAGATTCCGGTCGGCCCTGGATTTTCCTTCATGATAAACTCGGGAAAAATCCGCACTCTTCTTCATACCGGTCATTTTCATCATAAGAAATAAGACCACATGCAACATGTGGTCTTTTCGTTCTCACGCGGAGAGTACTTTTCTTCCTTTCGCTCTTCTGGCTGCCAGAACCTTTCTGCCGCCGGCCGTTGCCATTCTCTTACGGAAGCCATGTACTCTTTTATGAGAAAGCTTCTTTGGTTGGAAAGTCATTTTCCCTGCCATCTTCAACACCTCTTATCAATAATCAAATTTCAGCATTTCTGATCTATTATATGAGTTCATCAGAAACACTGTCAAGTCCTCACTTTGGATACTTCGTCTATTTCCACAATCCCCCCGACGGAGTTTACGTAAAACTATCCACAATTTGTGGATAAGTTGTGGAAAACTTCTCTATTTGCGGTTATACTTCGGGGAGAGAAAACAGAAGATGCCGCTTTTACGGACATTTTTCGCTGTTGATACAGCGAGTGGGAGTTATCAACCGTCCGGTTATGAAACACCATGTTATGGTAACTCCCGACGCCTCTCTTGTAAAAAGAGGCGGTTTCATATATTATAGGAAAGAGTATTTAATCAAGAATGGGGTAGCTTCTCTATATGGACAATTTGACACTGCTTGAGGAGAAATGGCCGGATATTCTCGAACGGATCAAGGAAGAGAATGATCTGTCGGCTGTTTCTTTTTCGACCTGGATTCTTCCTCTGGAAATTCACGCCGTCGATCATGAAGGGATCACATTGATCGTTTCTTCCGGCAGCATGGGCATCAATGTGCTGAACAAACGCTATACGCTTGCCATACGAACCGCGATCCGTGAAGTGACGGGTCTGAGTCTTGCTGTCCATTATGTGACGCCGGACGCGGCCGTATCAGCGAAAAACAAACCGTCTGACGACGAGGATTTCACTGACGTGATGGAACGCGCACATCTGAACCCGAAGTATACCTTCGATTCATTTGTCGTCGGCTCCAACAACAAATTCGCGCATGCAGCCTCGCTGGCTGTTGCCGAATCTCCCGGCGAAATCTACAACCCGCTTTACCTTTACGCGGGTGTAGGACTCGGCAAGACGCACCTGATGCATTCCATCGCCCACTTTATACTGAAAAACAATCCGGAAGCCCGTGTCCTTTATGTCACGAGTGAGGACTTCACAAACGAACTGATCGATTCCATCCGAAACGGCAATAATTCGGCCATGTCCAAGTTTCGGGACAAATACCGCAATATCGACGTGCTTCTGATTGACGATATTCAGTTTATCATCGGAAAGGAATCCACGCAGGAGGAGTTCTTCCACACATTCGAGGCTCTGTACGGCCAGAAAAAACAAATCATCATTTCCTCTGATAAACCGCCGAAGGATCTGGACATTCTGGAGGAACGCATCCGTTCCCGGCTGGAGATGGGCCTGATTGCCGACATTTCCTCACCGGATTACGAGACGAGAATGGCCATCCTGAGAAAAAAGGAAGAGACAGACGGATACCACATCGACGACGAAGTGCTGGATTACATCGCCAAGAACATCAAGTCCAATATCCGTGAACTGGAAGGATGTCTGAACCGTGTCCGGGCCAAGTCCATTCTTGAAAAACGTGATGTGACGCTTGATCTCGCCGAGGAAATTCTCCGCGACCTGATCACGCCTGATACAGAGAGAAAGATTACCTCCGAGGCGATCATCAACACGGTGGCAGAGCATTTTCATCTGACTCTTAACGAAATCAAGAGCCAGAAACGAAAAAAGGAATACGTATATCCCCGTATGATCGCAATGTATCTTTGCCGGGAGATGACGGATGATGCCTACGACACCATCGCCGGTCTATTAAATAAGAAAGATCATACAACCGTCATCAATGCCTACAATCGGATCGCCAAGGATATGGAATTGAATCCCCAGACGAAGTCAACCGTCGAGACACTGAAAAAAAAGATTGCCCCGATGTGAATTCCGGTGATGAATGTCAGTAACCACGGCGACTTTTGTGGACAAAACCGATCGGACGGACCGGCTGTCAACAAAATCCACGTGGACTGACGGTGGACAAACGAACAGTCCGTGGATTTTACCCACCGGAATCACCGCCTGATCAGGTTCTTTCCCACAGGCTTATTCCTGCCGGAAAACCCCGTGGATCCGCTCTTTTTTATGCTTACTCGCGAATCCACAGGCCTTAAGATGACGACTTCTGAATTTATCTTTTCTATCTTACATAAAAGGAGCACACAGCCGATGAAATTCACAGCAGCAAAAAATGATCTGATGAACGGTGTCGCAATTGCGATCCGGGCCGTTCCCGCCCATACAACCATGCCGATCCTTGAGTGCATGCTGCTGCAGACAGAGGGACAGGCTCTGAAACTGACGACAAACGATACGGAGATGGGAATCGAAACTGTCGTTCCGGCCCAGATTCAGGAACCCGGCACCATTGCCGTCGATGCACGGATGCTGTCTGAAATTGTACGAAAACTGCCGGACTCCGTCGTTTCCTTCGAATCAGATGAAAACGACCGGATCCAGATCCGCTGCGGAAAGGCACGCTTTAATATCGCAGGACAGAAAGGAGACGATTTTTCTTTCCTGCCGAGCGTTGATCAGGATGAAAGCATCACACTGTCACAGCTGACCTTAAAATCAGTCATCCAGCAGACCATATTCTCCATTGCCGCAAACGAGAACAACAAAATCATGACGGGTGAACTGTTTGAAATCAAAGGGGACATTCTGCGTATCGTTGCGCTGGACGGTCACCGTATTGCCATGAGGCGTGTCGCCCTCAAAAATTCCTTTGATGAACGCAGGGTGATCGTACCCGGAAAGACACTGCTGGAAATCAGCCGGATCCTGTCCGGAGAGATGGATGAACAGGTCTCGGTATTCTTTTCAAGAAATCATATTGTATTCGAGCTCCCCGGAACCAGAATGGTTTCCCGTCTGATCGACGGAGAGTATTTCAATGTCGACCAGATGATTTCGACGGATTATGAGACAAAGCTGACCATTTCAAGAAACGAATTCCAGAGCTGCATCGACCGGGCTCTCCTTTTTGTACGCGAGAATGACAAGAAACCGATTATCTTTGATATTACGGACGGTGAGGTCCGGCTTTCCATCGATTCGCCGATGGGATCCTTTGACGAGAGCATCGATATCCAGAAAGAGGGAAGAGATCTGACGATCGGGTTTAATCCGAGATTTCTTCTTGACGCGCTTAAGGTGATCGATGATGAAAACGTGACGCTGTATCTGGTCAATGCCAAAGCGCCATGCTTCATCCGCAATGATGATGATACCTATACGTACCTGATTCTGCCTGTCAACTTTGTAAGATAAGGAGTGCCACATGATGGAACTGAAACTGCGGGGAGAATATATCACACTTGGACAGCTGCTTAAGGCGGAAAATCTGGTTGAAGACGGTGCGGAAGCCAAGGCGGTAATACAGAGGGGCGACGTCTCTGTCAACGGGGAAACCGATACCCGCAGAGGCCGCAAGCTTCATGAAGGAGATAAAGTTCTTTTCCGCGGATCGGAGATCGTCGTTGTACGTTGAATCGCTGGATCTGAAGAATTTTCGTAATTACGAAACGCTGTCGGCTGCATTTGACAAAGGAATCAATATCATTTACGGCGCAAACGCTCAGGGAAAGACCAACATTCTCGAGGCGGTCTATCTCGCCGGTACGACACGGTCTCACCGGGGCGCGAAGGACAGAGACATGATCCGCATGGGAGCTGAGGAAAGTCATATCCGCATGCATTTTCAGCGCCATGAAAATGAATACAGGGTTGATCTGCATCTGAGGCGCATGGGCGGGAAAGGTGTGGCGCTTGGCGGCGTGCCGCTGAAGCGGGCTTCCGAACTGTTCGGAATCGCATCGATGGTTTTCTTTTCACCGGAGGATCTCGGTATTGTCAAGAACGGACCGGCAGGCCGCCGCCGTTTTCTTGATCTGATGATCTCTGACACGGACCGTCTGTATCTGTCGGACCTGACGGCTTACGCCAAATGTCTTGCGCAGCGGAATGCGCTGCTTCATGAGATGGTTTTCCGGCCGGACCGTATCCGGGAACTGGATATCTGGGACGATCAGATCAGTGCGATCGGAAGCCGGATCATCCGGAAAAGGGAAGAGTTTCTGGAAGAATTCAGCCAATATGCCGCGAAGGAGCATGCAAAGCTCACTTCAGGAAAGGAAAGACTGGAGCTTGTCTATGAGCCGTGCTCGGAGGCGGATCAGCTTGCGGATCAGATCAGAGAAGCCCGGGAGAGGGACCGGAGAATGAAGAGTACGACGACAGGACCTCACCGGGATGATCTCGCAATCCGCGCGAACGGTATGGATCTTCGGGTTTACGGTTCGCAGGGGCAGCAGAGAACAGCGGCACTGTCGATGAAGATGGCGGAAATCGCCACGATCGAATCGGTGAGAAAGGACAGACCCGTTTTTCTTCTGGATGATGTGCTCTCGGAGCTGGATTCGGACAGACAGACCGCTCTGCTGGACGGTATCGCGGATACGCAGACACTCATTACCTGTACGGGACTTGATGAGTTTGTTCAGAACCGCTTTCATGCGGACCGGATTTTTCACGTGACGGCAGGAAAACTTGACGGAGGTACGACATGAATATTGAAGATCACGACGAATACGGCGCCGATCAGATTCAGATTCTAAAAGGTCTCGAAGCGGTCCGCAAAAGACCCGGCATGTATATCGGTTCTACCTCTTCACGGGGACTGCATCATCTTGTTTACGAGATTGTAGACAATTCGGTGGACGAAGCGCTGGCCGGCACCTGCGATCATATCGAGGTGACGATCCATTCTGATGATTCGGTAACGGTGGAGGACAACGGCCGCGGCATTCCGGTCGGGATCAATCATCAGGCGGGGATTCCGGCCGTAGAGGTGGTGTTCACCATTCTGCACGCGGGAGGCAAATTCGGCGGCGGAGGATACAAGGTATCCGGCGGCCTGCACGGTGTCGGCGCTTCCGTGGTGAACGCGCTTTCCGAATGGCTTGAGGTGCAGATTTTCCATGATGGAAAAATCTATCAGCAGCGGTATGAGCGGGGAAAGACGATGTATCCGCTCAAGGTGGCGGGAGACTGTGATCCGGAAAAGCATGGAACGAGGGTGACATTTTTCCCGGACAGGGAAATCTTCGAGGATATTCAGTTTGATTTCGACACGCTGAAAACCCGTTTTCGGGAGATGGCGTTTCTGACGAAGGGGCTGAAGTTTACCTTTACGGACGAGAGACCGGAAGAGGGGCCGAAGCAGTGTGTGTTTCATTATGAGGGGGGAATCGTCGAATTCGTTCAGTATCTGAACCGGAGCTCGACGCCTCTTTATCCGCAGATCATTTCCTGCGAGGGTGAGAAAAACGGCGTGCTGGTCGAAGTGGCGATGCAGCATAACGACGGATACAAGGAGAATACATATGGGTTTGTCAATAATATTGTGACACCGGAAGGAGGCATGCATGTGGAGGGATTCCGCATGGCTCTCACGAAGGTGTTTAACGATTATGCGCGTAAAAACCGTCTGCTCAAGGATTCCGAGCCGAATCTGACGGGCGAGGATATCCGTGAGGGTCTGACTTCCATCATCTCAGTGAAGATCGAGAACCCGCAGTTCGAGGGTCAGACCAAGATGAAGCTCGGCAATTCGGAAGCGAGGAGCGCGGTCAATGCGGTTGTGACGGATCAGCTGACCGTTTTTCTCGAACAGAATCCGAATGTCGGAAAGGCGACCATCGAGAAATCCGTTCTGGCGCAGCGGGCAAGGGAAGCCGCGCGGAAAGCGCGTGATCTGACAAGACGGAAATCCGCGCTGGACGGCATGTCTCTTCCGGGTAAGCTGGCTGACTGTACTGACAAGGACCCGAAGCACTGCGAGATCTTCATCGTGGAGGGAGATTCCGCGGGAGGGTCAGCGAAAACCGCCCGTTCTCGGGCGACACAGGCAATCCTGCCGCTTCGGGGAAAAATTCTGAACGTGGAAAAGGCAAGACTCGACCGTATCTACGGTAATGCCGAGATCAAGGCGATGATCACAGCGTTTGGCACGGGCATTCACGAGGATTTTGATATTTCAAAACTCCGTTACGACAAAATCATCATCATGACGGATGCCGATGTGGACGGCGCCCATATCGCAACGCTGATGCTGACGTTTCTCTACCGCTTTATGCCGGAGCTGATCCGCCAGGGCCATGTGTATCTGGCACAGCCGCCGCTTTATAAGATCGAGAAGAACAAGAAAGTCTGGTACGCCTACTCCGATCAGGAACTGGAGAATATCATGCAGCAGATCGGCCGCGATCAGAACAATAAGGTGCAGCGTTACAAGGGGCTGGGTGAGATGGATGCCGATCAGCTCTGGGAGACGACGATGGATCCGGAAAAACGGGTTCTGAAGCGGGTCAGTATGGACGAGGATGATGCATCCGAGGTGGATCTGACTTTCACCACTCTGATGGGAGACAAAGTGGAACCCAGACGCGAATTCATCGAAGAGAACGCGAAGTATGTGACGAATCTGGATGTCTGATGAATCGGAAACGGAGCTGAAATGGACGATAAGGTATTTGACAAAATCCATGAGGTCGACCTGAAGAAGACGATGGAGACCTCGTATATTGACTATGCGATGTCGGTGATCGTGTCACGGGCTCTTCCTGATGTCCGGGACGGCCTGAAGCCGGTGCAGCGCCGCGTGCTGTGGTCCATGATTGAGCTCAATAACGGACCGGACAAGCCTCACCGGAAGTGCGCCCGTATTGTCGGCGATACGATGGGTAAGTATCATCCTCACGGAGATTCTTCGATTTACGGCGCGCTGGTCAATATGGCGCAGGACTGGTCGTTTCATTATCCTCTGGTGGACGGACACGGCAATTTCGGTTCGGTCGACGGGGACTCGCCGGCCGCGATGCGTTACACGGAAGCCAGACTGTCCAGAATCTCCATGGAGATGCTGGCGGATATCAACAAAAACACCGTTGATTTCGTTCCGAACTTCGATGAGACGGAAAAGGAACCGGTGGTGCTCCCGGCGCGGATCCCCAATCTGCTGATCAACGGGACAACAGGAATTGCCGTCGGGATGGCAACCAATATGCCTCCTCATAATCTGGGTGAGGTGATTGACGCCTGTGTAAGGATGATTGACGATCGGGTGGCCGGAAAACCGGATACTCCGATCGAAGACATTATGAAGATCATCAAGGGGCCGGATTTTCCGACCGGCGCCACCATTCTCGGCCGTCACGGCATCGAGGAGGCCTACAGAACCGGAAGGGGAAAGATCACAGTCCGGGCTGTCACCCGCATCGAGACGAAGCCGAGCGGAAAGTCGGAAATTCTTGTAACAGAGCTTCCGTTTCTGGTGAATAAGGCCCGCCTGATCGAATCCATCGCGGAACTCGTACGGAACAAGAAGATAGACGGGATCACCGGACTCAACGACCACTCAAGCCGTGAGGGCATGGAGATCTGCATTGAAGTCCGCCGCGATGCCAATGCAAACATCGTCCTCAACCAGCTGTACAAGCATACGCAGCTGCAGGACACATTTGGCGTCAACAATCTTGCTCTGGTGGACGGTCAGCCGAAGGTCCTGAATCTGAATGAGATCTTGATCTATTATCTCCGGCATCAGGAAGACGTTGTCACAAGACGGACGCAGTACGATCTGAACAAGGCGGAGGAGCGTGCTCATATTCTGCGCGGGCTGCTGATTGCGCTTGATCATATCGATGAGGTCATCGCGATCATCAGGGCAGCGGCCAATGTTCAGGCGGCCAAGTCAGAGCTGATGAAACGGTTCGGGCTGGATGATCCGCAGGCTCAGGCCATTGTCGATATGCGTCTGCGGGCTCTGACAGGTCTGGAACGCAGTAAAATTGAATCCGAGTACGCCGAGCTGAAGAAAACGATCGAGCATCTGAAGGCGATTCTTGCCGACCGGAATCTGCTGCTCGGCGTGATCCGGGACGAGCTTCTTGTGATCCGCGGAAAGTATGCGGATGAGAGAAAGACGAAGATCGTCTTTGATTCGTCGGATATTTCCGTCGAGGATCTGATTCCGGATGAGAATATGGTGATCACCGCCACGCAGCTCGGATATGTGAAGCGTATGACGGTGGATCAGTTCCATATGCAGAACCGGGGAGGCAAGGGAATCCGCGGTATGCAGACGCTGGACGATGATGCGGTCGCCAATGTCATGATGACGACGAACCACAGTTATATTCTGTTCTTCACCAATCAGGGACGGGTTTATCGTCTGCATGCCTATGAAATACCGGAAGCCAGCCGGACTGCGCGGGGCACGGCGATTGTCAATCTTCTGATGCTGCAGCCGGAGGAGCATATTACAACGGTTCTGCCGATCCGCCGTTTTGAGGCCGACCGGTATCTTGTGATGGCGACCCGGCATGGTGTGGTGAAGAGAACGCCGATGGCTGCATTTGCCAATATCAGGAAAAACGGCCTTACGGCGATTACGCTGGAGGAACATGATGAACTGATCGAAGTCAAGTGGGATGACTGCGGACAGGATGTGATTCTGGTATCCAGAAACGGAATGAGCATCCGATTCAATGTCTCGGATATTCGTCCTATGGGAAGAGGAGCGGCCGGCGTACGGGGAATGAAACTGGAGGATGGAGACGAGGTCGTCAATATGGTGACGGAGAAACAGGGAACTCATCTTCTCTTCATTTCCGAACGGGGACTCGGCAAACTGACGCCGATCACGGAATTCCGCAGACAGTATCGCGGCGGAATCGGTCTTAAATGCTACAAGATTACGGAGAAATCAGGACGTCTCGTCGGAGCGAGGGCCGTATCCGAAGATGATGAGATCCTGATCATCACGACGGAAGGCATTATGATCCGTACCAGCTGCCTTGATATTTCCATCCTCGGCCGGATCACCACGGGTGTGAAGATCATGAATCTGGGCGAAGGCGTCAAAGTAGCCAGCTTTACCAAAGTACTCGAAGATGACGATGCGTCATCTGATGAACAGGCAGACGATGCGGCAGACGGAACGGACTTGAGCGGGGAGGCATCGGAAGAATCCGGGAGCGAAGACAGGAACACTCCGGAAGAAAAAAGTGAAACGGAATAGGATGAGGTGAAGAGATGAGCAGTGAGATGAAACGCCGCCTTATGATGACCATATCGGGTGTTGTAATCTGTGGTTTCAGTGTAGGGATGTTTCAGTACTCTACGCTGGGAATGGATCCGTTTCAGGTATTTGCTCACGGGATCTGGAATCAGATCCAGTATCTTGCGGACGGCCAGGGGATCCATCTGCTGCAGGAATTCGGCGTCGACCGGGCGATTATCTCTTATGGAGTCGTCTATATGATTCTGAATCTGGTGCTTCTTATTGCGGATTTTATTCTGGACAGGAAGAAGATCGGAATCGCCACGTTTATCAATCTGTTTCTGGTGGGCTACATCGTTGATTTTTCATACGGAATCTGGCATCGGATGCTTCCCCATCCGTCACTGGCGGTGCGCTTCCTTTTTCTGATCGCCGCGATTGTGATTATGTGTCTTTCGTCGGCGCTGTATTTTACAAGTGATCTCGGCGTTTCCACATATGATACGATCGCGCTGGCTCTTTCGGAACAGCATCACTGGGATTTCAAGTTTGTCCGGATTACCAGTGATCTGATCTGTGTGGCAATCGGGTTCTTTTTCGGAATCATGCCGGGGATCGGAACCATTATCACAGCATTCTTTATGGGACCTTTGATTTCTTTCTTCAACAAGCATGTTGCCGGTCCGATCCGATACGGAAAGAACAGACTGTGACCTTTATTCCGGATGACATGAACCAGAGGCTGCTGAAGTCAAAGGAAAACGAAACAACAGAACTGAAAAGACGTTCCGCCTGCCATCGTCAGGAGGAACGTTTTTTCCGTCAGAGAAATATAAAAAAAGAGGATCTGCCGTCAGCAGATCCTCAGATAAGCAAGCGGATAATGGGAATCGAACCCACCTCTCAACCTTGGGAAGGTCGCATTCTACCGATGAACTATATCCGCACAATCACTGAAACACAGTATAGACGATTCATACAGGAAAAGCAAGATTGAAAAAATACAAAAAAATACAGACACATCGATATGTTTCACATTGACAAGGAATATGGCACGCAGGTATAATGAACGAGTGCTCTGGAAAAGAGAGCTTATTTTTTTCGACATGACTGTATCGCTTACCCGCAGATACAGATGCCTCCGTG
>Ga0256406_1003490_pt1 | contig 19452 bp, 16 predicted proteins | sample RumenRJG_03DNA_FD_185986 | JGI IMG/M metagenome (GOLD analysis project Ga0256406, IMG submission 185986) | Bovine rumen microbial communities from Lethbridge, Alberta, Canada - RJG_03 | ecosystem: Host-associated > Mammals > Digestive system > Stomach > Rumen | place: Canada: Alberta | collected...
TCATTTTCGTCGTGGGCTGCCAAAGGGAAAAAGAAGGTGTCTCAGCAAAAAAGCCGCACCGATGATATATAAATCATCAGTGCGGTTCATCAGCCGATTCATCCGACGGCATCAAGCTCCAACTACAAGGTTTAACTTAATGCCATTGCCGTTCTGGATCATGTTTTCTTCCATGTCCTCTTCCATGTAATCCAGCACCACATTATCCTCACACACGGCAATTCTCAATGTTGCCGTACCGATATCAATACCAAGCATTCTCTTTTTCATATCTATGCTTTTCTCCTATAACCCGAATAATCCAAGATACAGACCGATCAGCTTCTCTCCCCATAACAGACAGAAGACAAAGCCAATGCTCAAGGCAGGTCCGAACGGAATCTGTTTCTTCCGGTTCACTCCGGCCAGAATCAGACCGGTAATACACGCCGCAATCACACACAGAAGACCATTTCCAGCCCCCAGGAACAGACCGATGACACCAAGCATCTTGATGTCGCCTCCGCCCATGCTTTCTTTCTTCAGTATATGATCCATGAGTAGCACTAATAATAGCATGCCTCCGCCGATCACAGCCATGCCGATCATACCGCTGATCAGTTTTTCCTTCCAGTTTTCACTGGTCACTAGTGAAAAACCATACACAATCAATAAACTGACCAGAAATCCATCCGGAATGATCATACTGTCAAGATCCACCAGGGATAATCCCATACAGATCGTCATTACCGCCATGGTCACAAGTGTACTGAATGTTACACCCTGTACACATACAGCTGACACAAACAGCAGACCCAATGCTGTCTCCACCAGAAAATACCTTGGTGAAATCTTCTCATGACAGTACCTGCATCTTCCTTTCAGGAAAATATAGGAAAAGACCGGGATCAGATCCAGTGCGCCTAAGGTATGCCCGCATACCGCACAATGGCTTCTTCCCCGGGTTATTTTTTCATGATGGACAATCCGCCAGGCAAAGCAGTTGATGAAACTGCCCAGTACACTGCCTGTGATAAATGCCAGTACAAGTACATACACCAGCAGTCCTTTACTCACACTTAATTCACTGAATGTCATGTTCTGTCTCCTGCATTATTTTACATGAATTGATAAAACATGTTTATAATAGTGTTCATGAAAATTCTTATCGCAGCTTCTGATTCCAATACCGTATCCTCTCTTTTCCTTGAGGAAATCCTGCATACACTCACCGATGCCGGCATCGACACCGCTCTATCCGCCCCTGATGGCGGCTTTACAGAAGTTTCCTATTATCCTTCTCCTGTTCCCCGCTCTCCCTTATTCAACTTTCATGCGGATAACAGGACCTGTGAAGAATACCTGTACTCCAGAGGCTGTCTTTCCGAAAAATACATCCAGAAAGACATTGAAGCCATGCAGGACACCATCAACGCCTTCCATCCTGAACTCATCATCGCCATCAATAGACCGGCAGCCCTCCTTTCAGCCCAGCTGAATGAACTGCCCTGCTGGGTCATCGTTCACCCTGCCATGTATCGGGATTTCTACTTTCCCGCTCATTGCCTGCATGGCTTCAATGCCGTCTGTTCCCGCTGCAGACTCGAACAGCAGCTCAAGCTCTCTTCCTTCTACCGTACTGCCAGAAGACGCATCGGCTTCGGCCCGCTCTCTTTCTCTCCGTTCCTTACCGAAGAGAGCGTTACCCGCCTTGGCCTCATGTGTGAAGCATCCCATCCTTCTGCCGCGCATGATGCCTTAGTCATCGTCCCAGGGCAATTGCACCTGTCGGAAGACAGATTCAGCCATATGGTCGAAGAAGCTTTCAACGGTGCTTCCTATCCCGTTCATGTCTGTAACGCAGATGAATCCGGCATCGTCGGAAACATCCACTATCATACCGGCTTTGATCCAAAGCTCTTAACAAAGGCGTCGGCCCTTATCCATGACGGTTCTTCCTATATGACCTCCCTTGCCTTTGCCCATAACCTGCCGCAGATCATCCTCTCAGATCATACCTGTTTCCGCTCCTTCAATGCCATTGCCGTACAGAGAACCAGAACCGGCGTCTTCCTGTATGAAGAAGACCTCTCCATCGCTTCTCTCTATGAAGCCTACCGTACCATCTTATCGGATGATATCTACACCACAAGTACCGACGCCATGCGCAGAGAAGCAGAGCGCCGGGGCAGTATCAAAGAAATTGTTGATCTTCTCTACATTGACCTGATCAACCAGTAAAAGCTCCATCCTGATCACATATGATCTGGATGGAGCTTTTCATCATATAAACTCCGTAGAAATTATCTACGCCTTCTCCGTTGATAATTTCTGCTTTCAAGTCATAACTTACTTATGACTCAATACTCCCGTCTGAGGATTAAAGCAGGCAGAATCCAGGATATAGCCTGTATCCCTGTCCACAGCCACAATAGAAAGACCTGTTTCATTGATAGCACAATTCATTCCATCCACTGAGATACCGGCAATGTCTGTTCCAGTACCACCCGAGCTGATCAGTTCATACGGATGGCCACAGGACAATGTGCCGCTCAATTCAACCTTTGCGCCGGATGCAGTACCTTTATTCTCTTCCACTCCATTTTCCATCAAAGCACCTGTATAAGTTGTACGAGAACTGATCTTATTGAATCCCAGACTCCTGAACAGATTGATTTCCTGTTCATTCAATCCTTTCTCATTGTACTTGGATGCCAGCAATACATCACAGTTCTTATCCTTCAGAAGACCGATATATTTACCCAGCGTATCATATCCTCTCAGATCCGGGCTGTACTGTCTTTCATAGATAATACTTTCTGTTCCGTCTTCCAGCGCCATCCTGATCCTGATATGGAAAGTATCACATCCATTACATTCCTTTTCTGACAGCTTCAGACTATAGGTACCATTGCCGAAATCCGTCATATCTCTTACTGTACTGCCCTGTTCCGTATCACAAGTGACCTGGATCTGTACTACTGGAGAACGCAGATTGCGTATATTGGAAACATAGACCGACATGCCGTTATCTTCTCTTGGAATCAGATCAATATCCGACAGAATCACACTGGATACATTGGACTGATCTACCAGCCATTGACTCTTATTACGCATTTCCCGGTCAACTCTGTCAATGCCGTATTTTTCACTCAGCGTTTGCTGATCACTGAACAGATTCGTACCCAGGCCAAGTCTTTCTCCCTCAATCTGACAGCCCATTGCCGCAATTGTGGTAGGAAAGTTATCCTGGGTAGAATATACTCTTTCCTTATCCGGATCAGCCGGTTCCACTGCCGCATTGATATAGCATGTATACGTTCTTCTGTCATAACTGGCATCTACATCATTGCAGAAGTCACTGTCCATTGTATTGTGATCACCATTAATAACAATGGTTGTATTGTCATACCAGGACTGCGTCTTGCACCAGTCAATAAACTCTTTCACCTGCTTTGAAGAACAGGCCATGACATTGGCATACTGAGTATCATATGTATCCGGACATTGCTCACACACATAACCATCCTCAAAATGGGTATCCACCGTTAACATGGTCAGATTGAACGGCTGATCTTTTGAACTCAATTCATCCAGTGTTGTTCTGGCATTGGCAAAGAGTTTCTGGTCTTCATAGCCCCACCATACCCGGTAACCTGAAGGAATCCAGCCATGATCTGCCGCGTAGTAATAATCTCTGACTTCATAATCCCCATGGTTTTCAAAATAGGCTGCACGGTTGCCGAAATCACCATTAGAACCGAATAGAACCGTATTGGAATAGCCCTGCTGTTCCAGAATTGTACCGATTGTCGTAATACCGGGATAAAACACATCATGATTGTTCAGATAGTAAATATCCTCATTGAGCTGTAAGGGCAGACCGGAAGTCTGTGCAAACATGGCAGCACTGGTATAATTAGCATTCGCATATGCATGTGCACCATTCAGTTTTCCTGTATTACCGGCAAAACATTCATTCTCTTCCGCCATTTCAGTCAGTTCCGGTATGCAGTTATAATCAAAGCCGCCGCCATTTGCCTTATCCGCATAGGTCATTTCCATAGATTCCAGAAAGATATAGATCAGATTTCTCTTCTTCTCAGGAAATGTAATTTCCGTCGTTGCCGGATCTACATAATTCTCCTCTATGAAATTGGAATCGGAACTCTGTGCTTCCAGATAACCTTTCACATCCGCCTTGACATAGAACGTGTGCACAGAAAGTGTTACCAGCACAATTCCCCCGCACAGTTCGAGTATGCACGCATTTCGTACAGCCTTTCTGTTTTTGCGCACCAGCACAGCAATGACAATAGCCGCCAGGCATACCACAACGCTGGGCACTGCGCACTTCATGACGAAGTCATGAAGAATACCGCCTCCTGTTCCAGACACATGATTCGTCAGCTGGAACAGCATTTCCTCCACGCCCAAATCAGGCCATGTTTCAAATGCCCAGTGACTTGTCACCGCAAAAAAAACACCTAATGTGCAGATCAAAGCAGAAATCACAAACATCACATTGCGAAATACATAATGTTTCTTCTTCTGGTCTTTCTTCTGCTGACTGCCAGTGCTTATTTCTTCTGCAATATTCTGAACCACTGGCTTTTCCGCCGGTCTGATCTTTTTTTCTTTTCTTCTTAATTTCTTGCTCATGTTTTTTACCGCGTAAACAAAATATTAAGTTTTCTTAAGATTTTCAAGTAAATCATTTTGATTTGTGCAATTATTTTTAATTCAAACATGAAAAAGGATAACCATCACTGATTATCCTCATCTGTACCATATACCGTATTCGTATGATCTTCGTGATACGAAGCTGCCTGGTTGGCTTTTAACTGTGGATTGGAATAGTCAATATCCGCCAGTTTCTCCATGAATGTCGATTTCTTTTCAATCTCTTCGGTCACATACGACAGCCCATACTGTTCCAGGATGGTCGGTTTACCGGAATACAGATTTGTTCCTAATCCAAGCCGGTCGCCGTCAATCTTGCAGCCCATAGCCGCAAGTGTAGTCGGGAACGCATCCAGCGTTGAATACTCTCTGTAATCTGTATCTGTATTTTTAACCGCACTGTTGATATAGCACACATACGCTCTTCTCTGATAGGAAGAATCCACATTGTCACAGAAGTCACTGTCCATGGTCGGATGATCACCACACACAACAATGGTCGTATTGTCATACCATGACTGCGTCTTGCACCAGTCAATAAACGCCTTTACCTGACGGGAAGAACATGCCATGACATCCGCATACTTCTCACCGAACTCATCCCTGCATAACGGACATCTGTAGCCATTTTCAAAATGTGTATCTACTGTCAGTAATGTCAGATTGAACGGCTGATCATCCTGACTCAGCTCGTTCAGTTCATTCCTGGCAAAGCTGAACAGCTTGCGGTCTTCATACCCCCACCAGACTTTATAATCCTGGTCAATCCATCCCTGCTGCTTGGCATAGTAGTAATCCATGATGTCATAGTCACCATGTTCACTGAAATACAGTCTTCTTCCACCAAACGTCGCATCCGATCCCAGCATGAACACATTATGATATCCATTATCTTTCAGAATATTCCCCAGTACGGTAGTGCTGGCAAAAAAGTGATCCTGGGTAGACATATCATTGTTCTGTACATTGTCCTTCAACGGCAGACCGCTGGTCTGACCGAACATGGCTCCCATGGTAAAGGTTGTATATGGAAGGGAATATGCCCCATTCAGCTTATCCTCACTGCCGGAGAAGTCTTCATTCTCTTCTGCCATTTCCGTTAATTCCGGAATAACATCCTGCTCAAACCCGCCGCCATTCTCTTTATCGGAATAAGTTATTTCCATGGATTCAAGATAAATGTAAATCAGATTTCTCTTCTTCTCAGGAAATGTAATCTTCGTATCTGCCGGATCCACATAGTTATCTTCTATGAAGGTAGAAGGATTCTTCTGATAATCCAGATACGCATCCACCTGCAGTGTATTCCAGAAAATATTCTTCGTTACAGCAAGCGTAATTACCGAAGCAATACACGTCAGTACAATCAGCACTCTGTACAGGATCTTTCTATGTCTTGTAAACCAGAAGATCAGACAGAATGCCAGAATAATGAGTCCCGTCGGAATCAGCCACTTCAGTGCCGCATCCCAGTACATTTCAGTATTTGTACCGGTTGTCGGTGCACCCAGCTGATACATCAGCTCATCCATGGTCAGATTCTGCCAGGTGTTCATCACCCAGGCAGCACCTAAAGCCAGTAAAGATGCGATACCAGCTAATACTATGACAAGAACCGTAATCACTTTCTTCTTCCGATTCTTCGGTTTCTTCTCTTCTTTTTTACTTTCTTCTGCCTTTTTCATAACGTTAGTCATACTAAATCATTTCCAGGGAAATGTCATGTCACATAAGAAACAAACATACTGAAAAAAGTCCAAATTTTATTGAAGAATCACTAAATGGTATTCCGAAACTCTGTTTCTTCTTTTTTGATACATTTTGTATCAATTCTGAAGCTTAACTGGTAAACAGAAACCCTTGTATTCTCATCTGTATAAAAAACCAGAGTTTTACACTCTGGCTCAAAGTACTTTATTCAGCTCTTCCAGTGACAGCGGTCCTTTTCTCAGGATCACCAGTTCATCCTTTGTACAGTCGACAATGGTAGAAGCTTCGCCAAAGGAAACATTTCCTTCCATCATGCCGTCTAATAATGGACACTGTACTTCTATTTCTTCTAAGGATGTACATGTCGGCTGTCCGGACTGATTGGCGCTGGTCATGAACAGAGGACAGCCGACAGCCTCAATCAGATCTTTCACTGCTTTGGATGGTGCTAAACGAATGGCTAATGTTTCCATACCGCCATTGACATAAGCAGGTAAATTTTCTTTCTTCTTCAGAATAACAGTTAAGGGCCCAGGCATGAAAGACTTGATGATCTTTTCTGCTCTTTCATCCACATAAGCTGCTGTTCTGATCTGTTCCAGATCAGAACACATCAGAGGAAATGATTTGGCAGCCGGTCTGTTCTTTACCTCTCTGAGGTTATGTTCGGCTTTCTGCGAATCCATGCGTGCGCAGACACCATATACCGTATCCGTCGGTACGGAGATGACACCATCCTGTTTCAGAACGGCTGCCATTTCTTCTATTTCATTCTGTTTAAATCTTCTCATCATTGAAACATCGTTACAGCCATACAGAACACCACAAGTGCCACCAAGGCTATAACAAATCCTTTCCGTACATTCTTATTCATGTTTCTTTATGACAGTACTGTCATTCTTCCAGATGGAATGGTCTTCAATCACACCTCTGACACAGCTGGTCGGATAGACATTGGACCATCTGCCGATGACTGTACCAGGGTTCAGTACGGCATTACAGCCGACTTCTACATGGTCCCCTAACATAGCTCCGAACTTCTTCAGACCTGTTTCAATCTGTTCATCTCCATGATGTACCACAACCAGCTTCTTGTCTGCTTTCACATTAGAAGTAATGGAACCTGCCCCCATATGAGAGTAATAGCCAAGGATGGAATCACCGACATAGTTGTAATGCGGTGTCTGTACATGGTCGAAGAGAATAACGTTCTTTAATTCAACCGAGTTGCCGACCACACAGTCAGCTCCTACCAAAGCAGAACCTCTGATAAAAGCACAGTGTCTGACTTCCGTTCTTGGTCCGATGATGCACGGTGCCCCTAAATAAGCACTAGGGAATACATGAGCTGTCTTATGCACCCATACGTGTTCTGACACCTCATCATATTCATTCGGATCCAGCTTTTCACCAAGCTTCACAATCAGTTCTTTAATCCCGGCCAAAGCTTCCCAGGGATAAGTAAACTGTTCTAAGTATTCCTTTGCCATCGTATGATCGAGATCATACATATCTTTGATCGTAAACATAGTTCACTCCTTTTAAACAGATTTTTTATAGTCCTGTTTTAAAGCTGTGTCAATGTCACTCTGCCTTAACCGGCGGATAAATCCAATTTCATTTTCAATTCATTTATTTTATAATCTATACAAGAATGGAAACATTCTTAATCTCTTTTTCTGATGAATACAGTGCCCTCTGTTATCTCATCAAGAACCAGGCAGCTGGCCTCCTTCAGGGGTGAATCGGTCAGCTGCCTTTTCTGTATTATTTCCGTCAGATCTGATTTCTTGATCATCATACCGACGGGTGGTAAAACATTGTTAGATTTCAGGAGGATTTGTCAACTGCCAGCGACTGAAGTCGCAGGCTTGTAGAGATACGAGCCTGGTTGATTAGCCTAAGTGTTTTGCACACTACGTTGCCGTGAGCTACGTCTGAATGCTCCACAAGTTCAGGCCTCTTGGGATCTGCTGTTAAAAACTGCTGATGGCAAGCAGCGTGCGGCAGATGTATTCAACCCACGGACAACATTGGCGATGTGGACTACCGCAACTATGTCGAAAGACACAAGTACGAGAATCTGCATGTCTTCACGAATGCAGAAAGTGTAAACAGGCCCCTTGCGAGGGCATTTAAGAAAGGAGGCATCAGCATATGTCTGTTGCAGTAATCAGTAAAACCGGCATGCGTCTGATGCCGACCAACGAGTATCGGGCACGTCATCTGCTCAAAGCGGGCAAAGCCGTGATTGAACAGTACCGTCCGATTTTTACGATCCGTTTAACAGAAAGAGAGGAAGGTGAGACACAGCCGATTGAGTATGCCAGTGATACTGGCTATCAGCATGTCGGCGTATCCATTAAATCTGAAAAACACGAGTTTGTTCATGCACAGTACGATATGCTGGGCAATGAGACAGAGCGGCATAACGACTGCCGCAAGTACCGCAGAGCAAGAAGAAACCGGCTGCGGTATCGGAAGCCACGATTTGATAACCGCAAGCCAAAAATGGCAAAGGGCGAAGCACTGGCGCCATCTTTGCAGCATAGGGTTGATAACCAGACAAGGCTGTTTGATGCCTGCTGCAGGATTATGCCAATCACAACAGCGACATTTGAGATGGGTAAGTTTGATATCCAGCTCTTGCAGGCTCAGGCAGACGGCAGACCTTTGCCGCATGGCACAGACTATCAGCATGGCAGCAGGTACCTGTATCAGACAGAACGCATGGCCGTATTTGGCAGAGATCACTATACCTGCCAGATCTGCGGTCGTTCTATTCAGGACGGCGCCATCCTGCATACGCATCACATCGGATTCTGGATGATGCCGCCCTACCGGTCCAATCGGATCAGCAATCTGCTCACCGTGTGTGAAAAATGCCATACGGCAAAGAATCACAAGCCGGGCGGAAAGCTGTGGGGCATTCATCCAAAGACATCCAATCTGGCAGGCGCTTCCTATATGTCGTCTGTCAGATGGCGGATGTACTACGCACTGGTGCTGGCACATCCAGAGGTAAAGATCCATATTCAGTATGGTGCCAAAACGGCTGCCGTCAGAAAAGAGCGCCATCTGGCAAAAACACATGCCAATGATGCCTACTGTATCGGCAGCTTTCATCCACTTCATCGCTGCAAGGAAGTGCTGTTTATCAAAAAGCGCCGCAACAATCGCATTCTGGCAAAGTTCTATGATGCAAAGTACATTGACATCAGGGATAGCAGTAAGAAGTCAGGTGCACAGCTATCATGCGGCAGAACCAATCGCAGTGAAAGCAGGCGCACGGAAAAGAACGAACGTATCTGCCGAGGACAGAAATGTTCAAAGGGCAGGGTTTCTGTTCGCAGGCAGCACTATGCATTTCAGCCAGGTGATACCGTTTGCTGGAAGAGTGCCGGCTATATTGTCAAAGGCACACATTGCAATGGCACTCGTGTGCTGCTCAATACTGGCAAATCTGTTAAGCTGGCAGATTTGCATATCACGAAAAGACAAGGAGGATGGAGCGTTTCCTCACATGAATGAATTGTGTGTATCCACGCTCTTTAATATCAATGAAAGCCAGAAAAATCACAGCCATGTTATGTACAGCGGCCATGGCTTTAACCATCAGCCTGCCTGTGCACATCAAAGCAGAAGATACATCTGTACCAGTATACCGTCTTTACAATAAGACAAGCGGTGAACATTTCTATACCACCGACAGCAATGAACGTATCAGTCTGATCAAGATCGGATGGAATGATGAAGGTATCGGCTTCTATGAAGGACAGTCAGGTACACCTGTCTATCGTCTCTACAATGCCAATGGCGGTGAACATCACTACACATCAGACGAAAAGGAAAGAGACACCCTGGTCAAGTACGGCTGGAACTATGAAAGTGTATCCTTCTATGCCTCCGGCAGTATCCCCCTGTACCGTCAATACAACCCCAACGCCTTTGCCAACAACCATAACTACACAACCAGCACCTATGAAAAAGATTACCTGGTATCCATCGGCTGGCATGATGAAAATATATCCTTCTATGCCGAAGCAGAAGGCAATAACGAGGATCGCGCACAGCTCTACAGCTATACCATTACCTATTACCAGCAGAACGATCCTGCCTGGGCTTCAAAGAACTACGGTATCACAACCCTTGGTACATATGGCTGTGTACCAACTGCCATGGCGATGATTCTGCAGGCTATAACAGGCACAGAAATCACTCCGGTAGATACAGCAGACTACCTGTATGCACAGAAACTCTTCAACGGAAGCTTCCCGGGCACATCCGGTGAGCAGGGAGCCATCGCATCTGCTGAACACTGGAATGTCAACTGTGAAAACATACCTGCATTAACGGATCTGCAGCAGGCATTACAGGAAGGCAAATTAATCAGTATTTGTGTGGATGGAGATGCAGATTCACCATACACGGGAGTAGGCTACTCACACAACCTGGTACTGCAGGGATATGAAAACGGCAAGACCATGGTATATGATCCGGCAACACCTTCAAATAACGTCATGACGGATCTGAACTACCTGTGGGCTAAAAAAACCCAGGATCCTCTGAACCGTCCTTCGGGCAGGGAAGACGTATATGCCCTGTATTAAGCAAAGCAGACACTGATTCAATTCAGTGCCTGTTTTCTTTAATATGAAGGTCTATAGTAGAATAATCACAGGGAGTAAACATATATGCATTTCAACCAGAAAACTTTAAAACTCATTGCCATGATCACCATGTTCATTGATCACACGGCAGTATGTTTCTACTATCAGCTTTCATACAATACATACACAATCATGCGTGGAATCGGCAGGCTTACATTTCCGATCTATATCTTCCTGGCAATAGAAGCCGCCATGTATACCCATTCCAAAAAGAATTACCTGCTGCGGCTTCTATTGCTTGCATGTCTTGCTGAAGTACCATTCGATCTGGCATTATTTCACACATCTTATTATCACGCATATCAGAACGTCATATTCACAATCCTCTTCGGTGTATGTGCATGCATGAGCTTCACAAAAGCTATCGAGTCCTGGCACAGTTCACACATCACATCTATTGTCTGCTTTGTTCTTACAGCCATCTGTCTATATTTACCCGAACTATTCCAGACAGATTACGGTCCTGCCGGTGCCATAGCCATATTTGTCGGCTATCTGATTAAACGCTATGCAAAAATCTCAAATATACAGGTAAAGAATGTTCTGACATTTGCCGCTGCAGCTGTTGTTCTGGTATTGAATGATAAGGCGCCAGAAGCCATGTCTTTATTTACTCCCGTATTTGCCATTCCTTACAATGAAAAAAAAGGTAAGCTTTCAGCGCCAGAAAAATGGATCTACAGATTGTATTATCCGGCACACTTACTGCTGATATGGATTATCTATTACTTCACCGTTTATGTGAATATGCCACATGCAAGTATCGGTTAATTCGACACGTTATGGTGGATCCCTCATGGAATCGAAAGGCGTTCATGTCCGCAAAGTTAATCATCCTGTCCTGCAGAACAGCTATAAGCTGATCCTGCATGTGAGAGAACGCAAGCGGCACTGCAGAAACTGTAACCGCTGCATGCATGATAAGTTCAACTTTCCTGAGGATTGCAGGCAGAACACATCATTAGTTCCAGTCATGATTGCTGAGGTTATGAAGGACCTGCACGTTACAGCCAGACAGGCCGCTGAACGATTCAACGTTTCGGATACGTATGTGATCACGACGTTTATGCAGTATGTGGATATGCCGCGCCTGAAGTTCACCGAAGCGATCTCTACAGCCTGATTATCATGGACTTCAAGAGCGGCCAGCTTATCGATATGCTGCCAGGCCGTTACGAGATGACTGCACAGAGTTATTTTCTGAATATTCCACTGGAAGAACGTAAGACTGTCAAATACCTGATCTGCGAAATGTATAAGCCATACATCAATTACGTGAAGAGATTCTTTCCCAACTGTATCGCAATCGTGGACAGTTTCCATGTGATCCAGCTGATTCTTTCCAAGATCAGGCAATATATCAGGCAGATGCTTAAACGCTATCAGGAGCGCGATAGAAAGGCGCTGGAACAGAAGAATTACAAGACCAGCTCAAACCATAAGACAATTCGTGAATCACGTGAGGTCGTTTATCTGAGGCGGTATGATTACTTTCTGCTGAAAAATCATGATGACATTGATTTCACAGCAGGATGGCGTAAATCAAAACGCGGTGAACACTACTATTTCTATTCATTGGTCTATGAACAGCGTTTTCTGACGCTGGATAATCACTTTACGAAGATCTGGATAAAATCATCAGTGCTTATCAGAAATCTGATATTGCCTTGTTCAGAGAGGCTACCAGCACTCTCAAGACGTTTCGTGTTAACATCGTCAACTCTTTCACGTATATTTCAGAAGCTGATAGAAAGAATTCTGATGAAATGATGTCCCGCCTCTCCAATGGTCCAATGGAAGGATTCAACAATCTGCCTGAAGATCTGAAGAGAGAATCAAGAGGCGTCAGTAACTTCGAATATACCCGAAACAGAATCCTTTGAGTAACACAGACAAAGACTTCAATGCCTGCCGTTCCCCGTACCCGTGAAGAGGTACACACTGCCACGGGAAAGAAACGCGATCCCTATAACAAACAGAAGAATACGCAGGAAAAATAACAGAGTAAATAGTTTAGGAGGAAAATCGTTGCCATGGCATTCCTGCATGTTATGCGGCAGATAACACTTCTGCTCTGTCACATCTCTTCAATATTAAAATCCAGAAGCTTTGGAACACTGATATGCGTGCTCATCAGCTTCTGGATTCTTTCTTTTTACAGCAGGATAGTTCAGGGTTTCTCCCCCCAAACTGTCCCCCAAAGTTAAACTGCCTTCTCCCCCAAAGTCTCCCCCAAGGTTATTGGCTTCTCCCCCCCTTACATTTTGAAGAACCGGAAGCCACCAATACAGTATAAAAAAGTAAGTGGTACGGTCTGTATACCACTTACTACAAAATAGTTAATTAACTGTAATCAATTAAGCATTTAAAGCAGCATCAACAGCTTTTCTTGCTGCTTCAGCATCATCACCTGCTTTTAATGCATAGAATGCTACACCTTCATACTTCCAACCAACAGCAACAAGGATGTCATTTTCGCCTTTGTTGGCTGTATAGTTGTGGTTAAATGCTACAGCATTCTTATTATATTCACGATAAATGCGTGTATATTCTTTAGAAGCAGAATAGAAAGCTACACCTTCGTCTTTCCAACCAGCTGCAACAAGTGCATTCTTTTCCTTTTCTGAAGTTGTGTAATGATGCTCGCCGGCATTTTCATTGTAAAGACGATATACTTTTTTACCTGTGGAAGGAGCTACCCAACCAATTGCTTCAAGATCCCAGCCGATCTTGTCAAGAGTATCTGCTTCTTCAGCAGATGTTGTATAGAAATGTTCACCAGTATTAGGATTATATACTCTATAAACATTTACATCAGAAGAGGCATCAGCAATAACATATAACGGTGTGCTCTCAGCATCATCGACCTTAGCAGCAAACTTAGCAACGCCAAATCTATTAGCAATATTTCCAGTCACAGAAACAGTACCTTCCAGCTTATTGCTTGTTGTTTTGACAGTAAGACCATTCGGAACGTCATATGTAACAAGAGTGTTATAATCTGCATCATCGCCTGTTTTAATAGTGAATGTAGCAGAGTTGCCTGTTGCAACATGATTAATCTTTGTGGATGCGTCCTTCATTTCAGCTGAGGAATGTGTTACTTCAGGCAGAGTCTTTTTATCTGCTCCGACTGCATTAGTAGCATAAGCTTCAAAGTCGAAATCGCCATCCACATATGTGGAATCACCATTTACGTATGTAATAGTAGGTGCAGTTGTAGCTTTAACCACAACATGTACTGTCACAAAGCTATTGGCTTTGAGACTTCCATCTGTGGTTCCATCTTCTTTCTTATTAAGACTTTCATCGGTGTATGCAAGAAGATTATATGTTTCTGCAGTTGCATCTTTTGCTACAGTAATCTTGCCATTGTCAAATGTAACAGACTTTTTAGCAACTTCAGGATCTGTAGTATCTTTATCGTATGCCCACTTAACCGCGGATCCATCTGAAGCTGTAGCAGTCAGATTCTTAACACTGCCTTCTTCCAGCGTAAGTGTTGTCTCAGCAGGTTTGCCATCTGTGTCTTCTGTTCCTGAATAGTTATATGTCTTTGTCTTGTCCTTTGTTGTAGCAACAATATTATTGTTTACATCTACAACCTGAATCGTAGGGCCTTCAGCTTTAGTTGTTCCGCCAACGTTTGCGCCAGCAGCGAACACAGGTGTGCTCATTCCAGCAACCATTGCTGCGGAGAGAGCAACTGTACTTAATTTTAATAATCCTTTCATAAAATGCCTTTCCTCCAATAAATTAGGGTACATTCTCACATGCTTCACAGACCTTGAAACATGCTGCATACCGGCAGCCTTTCAACTGCCAGTACTCAACGAACCTGAGAACAGCATTTTACAGACCATTCCTGCTCTCTGATTCGTGACAAATAATACATCACAATGCATACCTTTTCAAGTATGCCGTGAAATATCATTGCCCTTTTATATTACCACCACTTCTTCATTTTGGAAGTCATAAAAGGAGACAAATTCATTTTTTCCTTAAGTCTTGTTTCTTTTAATCTCTCAGTTTTAAAGGGATTTTGTGAGTGTTCGTAAGAATGTATGCGCTTTTATTTTTGTTTACACAAAACAATATCTGCAATCACTTTTTACTTTGGCTGTCCGCCGCTGACTGACAGTTTTCATTCATGCTGACAGACACGAAATATACTTACATATGATTCACTTGCCTGTATCGTTCTCCCACTTTACTCATTTATGCCGCCTGGCACTTCGCTTATCGCCCCTTTTTCATACTCAATGCACGATTTACACGTTAAATTTTCACAAAGTTCTGGCAAGCTTCTATAGCTTTTTTTCCCTCAATAAACTATTATAGTGGTGCTAATAGGCAGAATTTATCCCTGTCGATTGGCTCTTTCATAAGAGATAAGAGTCCTTTCCTCTTGTTGTGTAGCCGCTGGTCTGCGGGGGCTGGCGGCTTTTTAATTTCTTAAGGAAAGCAGAAAGGGCAGAAGCTGATCGCATGTGTGATATGCTTCTGCCCTTTTTGATTTTCTTATTATTCTCCAACCAGGATCTTCATTGCCTGTTTCTCACAGGAAATCTCAGCCACATCATTCTTCTTGCTGGCTTCTCCATCCAAGGTCCATCTGACTTCCCTGTCAAACTCAAAATGAATATGACTTGTTGTAAACTTGATGACATACGTATCATCCGTATTGCCGGTGGACATCTTATTGAGAATACGGTTCAGATCCACGATGTTCTTCGGTACCGCAATCAATATGACTTCAAACTTGCCGTCATTCAGTTCAGAGTTCTGGATCAGAGGTGACTTTACCCCGCCGATACTTGTTGTATTGGCCACAGCACCAAAGATAAACTCTCCCTCACCTTCTCCATCGTCATACGTATACTTCGTATGGACATGATAGGCAAGACCATCCGGCAGATGAGCCAGCAGGTTCAGCCAGTATGCCGCATAGCCCAAGGTATTCTTCAGATCCTGTGAGGTATCATAGGACACTTCCGTAAAAGCTCCAAACGCCGCAATATAGTTGAAATATTCTCCATTGATACAGCCGACATCATAGGCAAATACCTTGTCTTTTGAGATGGCCTTACACTGTTCCTCTACCGTCAGCTGTCTGCCGCCATTGATACTTCTGGAGAAGTCATTTGTACTTCCTGTAGGAATATAGCCTAAAGGCAGATTGATCTGCCGCTTCATCATCTGGTTCATGACATGGTTCAATGTACCATCACCACCGCAGCACGCCACCACATCAAAAACACCTTCCGGCAGATCAGCCAAGGCATCTTCCGATACAAGTCCTGCACTTGGTTCCACCGGATATACCGTTACAATACAGTGATCCAGTGTCAGATTCTCAATCATTTCAAACAGTTCATCCACCGCATTATTCTTGCCTGATACAGCATTCACCAATAAGAGAACTCTTTTTCTATGACCCATACGTTTAACCTCGCATTAATATTCTTATTATCTCTATTTAAACACGCAATTCAACATCGTGCCTTTCAATATTTTCCTGTTTATGTATTATGATATGCATATGACACATACAGCAGCGATATTTGATGTACATGATGACTGTGATGTACGTCTGAATTATGTTAAGAAAGTACTGGAAGACAATGGCTATGAAACGGATATCTATCTTCCTGACTTTGATCATTATGCAAAGAAGTATCGTACTTCTTTAAAACCAGGTATTCATTATCTTCATATTCTTCCTTATAAATCCAACTTCTCTTATGCAAGAATCCACTCCTTCTCTAAATTTGCCCATGACTGTATGGAAACAGCCAAAGAGAAGCACTATGACCTGGTCTATGCCATCATACCGCCTAATTCCATGGTACGAGAATTTTCGAAGCTGAAAGAAGCCGATCCATCCATGACTCTGATCTATGAAATCAAAGATATGTGGCCAGAGACATTCCCATCTCGAAAACTCTCTAAAGCTTTAGCTTTACCCTTCTCCCTCTGGCGTTCCATCCGCAATCAGACACTGGACAAAGGAGATATTCTGATCACAGAATGCAATCTCTTCCAGGATATACTGATAAAACAGACCGGGATCGACCGGTTCCATACCATCTACTTATGCAATCAGCAGATTATGACAGAACCGGTCGTACCGGCAAAGCCGCTGAACTTTGTATACCTTGGTTCCATCAATCATGTCATTGACATTGAACGGATCTGTTCTTTCATGAAAGTCATGAATACATTGGAACCATCTCATCTTGAAATCATCGGTGATGGTGACAACAGAGAAGAATTTCTTCATCTGCTAGATGAGAATACAGTCAATTATACTTATCATGGCTTAGTCTTTGAAGAAGATAAGAAGATAGAAATCCTTTCTCACTGCCACTATGGTCTCAATACCTTCAAAGACACAGCCTGTGTCGGCTTAACCATGAAGTCATTGGACTATCTGGCATATGATCTTCCGCTCATCAACACCATTCATGGGGATACGGAACGAATTGTCGAAGAAGAAAACATTGGATTCAACCTGAATGATATAGAAAAAACAGCGCATGACATTCATTCATGTTCTGATACTGCGTATCTGAACATGAAGAAGAATGTCATCGCTGTACATGAAAAATACTTCAGCATCGACGTCTTTACACGTAAGCTGGAAGACATCCTGCCGAAGTAATTCACTTCTTCTCTTCTGTATCTGCTTTATCGTGAATGTTCTTAGCCTGTTCCTCAGAGAAGCCCTGTGTGCTCTCTTTGCGGAACAGGATTTTTACTGTTTCAAAGATAATCTGCAGGTCCAGTAATAAACTGTAATTGGTAATGTAGATCAGGTCTAACTTCACTTTGTCCAGCGAAGTTGTATTGTACTTGCCGTATACCTGTGCGTATCCGGTCAATCCGCCCTTCACCTTTTCTCTTAAGGCAAACTCAGGATTCTCCTTCGTATATTCTTCAACCTGTTCATATCGTTCAGGTCTGGGCCCGACGATACTCATATCACCTTTGATAATATTGATCAGCTGCGGCAGTTCATCAAAACGGCATGCACGGATGAAATGACCTGTTTTTGTTATCCGGTCATCTTTTTCTCCAGCCGGATGCGGTCTGCCATCCTTTTCCGCATCCACAATCATGGAACGGAACTTCAGAATCATAAAGTGCTTTCCATTCTTCGTCACTCTTTCCTGCTTATAGAAAACAGGACCGCCGTCTTCCGCTTTAATGGCAATGGCAACGCCGATCATGATCGGAGAAAGAATAATCAATGCCAATGCTGACAATACAATATCGAAGAACCTTTTCACTGCAGCAGAAATTGGAGAAATACCCGCATTCTTATTCAGAAATACCGGTGTATCCCATAAGTTGACGTTATCAGAGGAACGGATCAGAATATCTGAAATTCTCGGGACAAAGTAAACTCTCTTGTTTTCCTTAAAACAGATCTTCAGCACTCTGTCTTTCTCATTGGAAGAGACATTATTGCCAATCAATACAGCATCATACTGCCGGATCGCATCCCGGATTTCTTTTTCCGGCACATTGCAGGTAATGAAGTCTGCCACATGATACTTATATGGCACTTCATTGATCTTCTGGTATAAGTTTCCTTCCTCACCGGAATAGATTTCAATCACTTCCAGCGGCGGGAAGATCTTACGATACAGATTGACCAACGGAATCACCAGGATGCAGAGAATCAGTGACTGTCCCAGCCACATCAGAAGATACAGCCGGAAGAACTGCCAGAAGAATCTGAACTGACCGGTAATGGCCATAGAGACAAAGATTTCAAGAAAATCTACTGTCAATGCGGTTAATACAGCAGAAGCCAGAAGATTTGCTTTACGCTCAACACCAATCTTAAAAGCATGAAGGCCTCTTCCGATAATGACAAATAAACCGATATAAATAAACAATGCCATCAACAGGTTGCCAAGCCCCATCAGATGTCCGGTCTGATTATGTACTATAGCAAAGTCAGACCAGACTTCAAAGAAGATCCATGCGGCAATGCCGGTCAGTATGGCACTGGCAACAAAGTTATATAAAGCTTTCTGAAATGTTCTATCATTCATAGTCTTTACTATTATAGCCTAACCGGGACCGGCATTGCCACCTTACCGAAGTGGCCGCAGGGCTGTTTCAGCTGAGTAAATATCCATTTGGATCAATCTCATATTCTTTTGCACTAAGAAACTGTACATTCTGCTGTTCAATGGAACTTAACATGCCATCCGTGAAATCATCCGGATCAATCGTACCGTTATACCAGGACTTGCTGGTCAACTACCTGCAGCTGAAGCTGCAGGCTTGAAGGAACATCAGCACATGCATAGCGTGCACTGATGCACTTCAACTTGCCCTGATACAGCGGACTCGCTTATCTGCCTTAACAGGTAAGTGGAGGTCTGCCAATGAG
>Ga0256406_1003491_pt1 | contig 19450 bp, 24 predicted proteins | sample RumenRJG_03DNA_FD_185986 | JGI IMG/M metagenome (GOLD analysis project Ga0256406, IMG submission 185986) | Bovine rumen microbial communities from Lethbridge, Alberta, Canada - RJG_03 | ecosystem: Host-associated > Mammals > Digestive system > Stomach > Rumen | place: Canada: Alberta | collected...
CCACCTGAAGCCATATGATCTGGGAAAAAATCTGGGATTTTTTTCGACTCCCCTGCTATGAGGGGAGTCGAGATTGCCGCACTGTTGCGTCCGGAATTTTTTCTGTTCCATTTTCTCCGAGCTGATTCCGCATAATTGCAGGTCCGTCGGGAGTACATTATGCTGAAGAAAAATGAAGAAACGGAGGTAAGCATGATGTTTGAACCGAGATATAAGCTGAGCTACGACGAACGCCGGATCATCGTCCTTTGTCTGATCGAAATGAAAAACAAGCTGATCCGGGAAAACCGGTACACGGATGCCATCGATGATCTCCTGGTGAAATTCATGGACTAGTTATCCTTCCGGCTGAAAGATGAATACATGACCCTGCACAATCCGGTGCGGGGTTATTTTTCTATCCGGCTTTCGGAGAAAGGATAAGAGATGGCTACAACAAGGGAAACAATGAAAATTATTGCGATGGGGCTGGGAGAAACCGGAGCCCGTGAACCGGAAGACTGCTCAGACTGCCCGTTAGTGGATGCACTGGCAAGAAGAGCCGCAGAGCATTTTACTGAGATGACCGAGGAGATGGATGAGGAAACGGTCCTGGAGATTGTGCGTAAGCTGGAAACAGCGGCCTGTTCTGATGAACCGGACGCTATGATCACACTTCTCGGCAGGATCTTTCGTCAGAATGGAATGGAATCCGCGGCAGCGGAAATGGAGGCACTGGACTACAGCATCAGTGAAGTTCCTGATGCCTGCGATGTGTTTGCAGATTCCTTCTTTGAAGACGGATATGTTGACTGGTACTGCGTGGAAGGCTGGCTTCGTGACATGTTTCCCAGCAAGGATCAGAAGCTGCTGAGTTAGGAGGTAAGGAATGGCGAAATGCGAAACCATTGCGATCTGCAATCAGAAAGGAGGCGTGGGAAAAACCACCACGGCGCTGAATCTGGGGGTGGGTCTTGCCAAAGCCGGAAAGAAGGTGCTGCTCATCGACTCGGATCCACAGGGTGACCTCACCCAGTCCCTGGGATGGAACGGGGATGGTTTGGAGAAATCCCTGGGCAGGCTGATGTACTTGGTCACCAAAGACTGCAAACCCATTGTGGAAGATACGATCCTTCATCACGAGGAAGGCGTGGATCTGATCCCGTCTAATCTGGATCTTTCTTCTATGGAAGTCAGTTTGGTGAACGCCATGAGCAGAGAACAGGTGCTGGATAACCTTCTCCAATCGGTAAAGAAAAACTACGAATATATTCTGATCGATTGCATGCCGTCATTAGGCATGATCACCATCAATGCGCTGACCGCGGCGGATAAAGTGATCATTCCGGTGCAGGCCCAGTATCTTCCGGCCAAAGGAATGACGCAGCTGATGAAGAGTATCGACCGGGTCAAGACCCACACAAATCCGGACCTGAAAATCGGCGGCATCGTCATGACGCTGGTGGACAACCGGACCAACCTGGCAAGAGATGTGATCAGCAGCATCCGGACCCACTACGGGATGGCAATCCGGATCTTCGATACCCAGATCCCGGTGGCGGTGAAAGCGGCTGAGGCGGCTAAGTCCGGGCAGAGTATATTCACCTACGATGAAAACGGAAAGGTGGCGAAAGCTTATGAAGCATTGACGAAGGAGGTGATCCGCAGTGGCGAAAGAGAAAAGAGAAGAGATACAGTTTCCCTCTCTCGATGAACTGTTTTCCTCCCAAGAGGAACGGGACGACGCAAAGCTCAAGCGGATCTACGAGATCCCGCTGACAGAGATCGATCCCTTTCCAGATCATCCATACAAAGTCAGAGACGATGAAGACATGGACCATCTGGTGGAGAGCATCCGGGCGCAGGGATTGATTACTCCTGCGACTGTTCGCAAAAAGAAGGATGGACGCTATGAAATGATATCCGGGCATCGTCGTTTAAGAGCTTGCCAGCTGCTTAATATGGACAAAATGAAATGTGAAGTGCTGGAAATCTCAAAAGATGAAGCCACGATCATGATGGTGGAATCGAACTTCCAGAGATCGAAGATACTTCCAAGTGAAAAAGCCTTTGCGTACAAGATGCGGCTTGATGCAATGAAAATGCTGGTATCAAGAATGAGAGAAAATCAGAAAAAGGGACGGGACTTTGGCGGGAAACCGGTTGGGCAGCAGCTGGAGCGTGCAGCAGAACACCTTGGAAGGGAGTATGGACTGTCGGAGGCAGAAATACAAGCGATTGGGACTTCATCATCGAGAGAAAATAATGATGTGGGCCCAGTGGGCCCACAAGGACGCATACGGGATGTTGTGTCTGTGCAAGTAGGTGATAGCAGTCGACAAATTCATCGATATATCCGCCTCACCGAACTTATCCCGGAGCTGCTGGAGATGGTGGACGAAGGCAAGATCGCCATGCGACCTGCCGTTGAACTTTCCTATCTGGAACACCGGCAGAGAGATGTCTACAATCTGATTTTGCAGGAGCAGTGTACTCCCAATCATTCGCAGGCTCTCCGCATGAAAAAACTCTATCAGGCCGGCGAACTCTCGATCGAGGCGCTGGAGGATATCATGCTGGAGGAAAAGCCCAACCAGAAGGAGCGCATCGTCTTCCGGGGAGACCGGATCGCAAAGCTTTTTCCAAGGGACCTGCCGCTGTCCAAAAGGGAGGATTTTGTTGCGGCAGCCATGGAACACTACAACCGATTCCTGCAGCGAAAAGCCAGGGACCAGGAGCGATAAATGCGGGAGTACGCACTCCCAATTTTCCCTCCCTGTAACCCTCCCTTTATTTACTACCAGTTACTACCCGAAGAAGAAAAATATTAAAAAGAAGAGAGACAAGTCAGGACGTCTGTGTGAAAGCACAGGCGTTTTTGCTTGCCCTCTCACGGCGCTTCAGCGCCGATGAAGGTCAGCCGCAAGCAATTCCCGAATCTGTGATTTGGTGAATTTTACTGCGATTGCCCTGTCACGGAAAGGAGAAATGTTTTGAACAGGAAAACAGAACTCAAGCAGAAATTCAAACAGCTGCTCACCATCGCCTTTGCATTCATGATGGTGCTGGGATCCGCCCTTCCTGCTGTGACGGAGACGGCCAGCGCATTCACCGGCAAGGTGGGAAGCAGCTATACGGTCACCGACGGAGGCAGGATCACCTACGGCTCCGGTGACGGAGGCTACAGCAATTCCAGAAAATGCGACCTGGGCGACGGGTTGGGAAGCCGGTATACCTACTGCGTCCAGCCGGCCAAGGCATCGCCGCCCACAGGAAAGGTCACGGTAGACAAAGTGATCACTGATGCAGACGACAAAGGAAAATGGAATGCGCTCAGGAACATCGTATTCTACTCCCCGTCCTATCCGGGATATGAAAAGAATATCGGCAATATCAAGGGCGCATATTACACCGGAAACTTCACCAAAGACTGGGCCATCGCTCATCTTGCCATGGCATATGTTTACGAAGGAAGGCCGTCCGATATGGCGACCTGGGGCGGAACAAAGGCTTCCGGTCTGGGCGATATCTGGACAAAGGCGAAGAAGCTGGGAGACGGACTCTGGAATGCCGACTCGGAGAAGGATGCTGCGATCCCCGGTAATTTCAAAGTGTTCATCAGCACCATGAGCGGTGTGCAGGACATGGTGGCAGGATATCTGGAAGATATCCGGGGCGGATTCCGCCTGCAGAAGATCGATAATGATCTGGATGAACCGTATGCACAGGGAGATGCATCGCTGGAAGGCGCAGAATTCACCGCATTTAACAAAAGCGGTCATGCTGTTTTCATCGGAGAGAAGAAAATCGATCAGGGAGAAGCGGCAGTTACAATCAGGACGGACAAGACCGGCCTTGCAAAGTCTTCTGCAGATGCCCTGCCATACGGCGATTATCTGGTGAAAGAAACCAAAGCGCCTACAGGATATCTTCTGAATGACAAATGGTCCAGAGCCATCAGTATCCGAAAAGACGGGGAAATCATCGACATCACTTCGGATCCGGTGAAGGAAGAAATTCAGCGGGGCGGCGTTCAGATCGTAAAGCGGGACAAGGAACTGAAAAAATCAGAGGCTCTCGGCGGCGCTGATCTGAACGGAATCGAGATGACCATTAAAAACGTATCCGGTCATGATGTTGTAGTCCGCAGCGATATCGGAAGTGCGGAAAACAAGGTGGACTGGAAGGTGCTTTCCTCGAAGAAGAACCTGATTGATTCGGGAAAAGTCAAGCGTGTAAAGTCCGGCGAGGATATGGGAAAGATCACCGTGCACTGGAACGAGGAGAAGAAAGCCTACACGGCAGAGACTCTTCCGGATGATCTTCCATACGGAACCTACACCATCCGGGAGACGAAGACAAACAAAACCTACCAGAGGACGGATAAGAGCGAGCATCTGTTCAAGATCAGGGAAGACGGAAAAACCGTTTCCTATGATGACGGACAGAACGAAATGGCGCTGACCTTTGACGACTATGTCTACCGCAGCGATGTACAGGGAACCAAGATCGGTGACGGCGATTCCAGAAGATTCGCCTTTGTCCCGTTCAAAATCACCGCTGCTTCAAACGGCGAGACCCATGTGGTGGTCACGGACAAAAACGGATTTTTCTCCACAAAAGACCGAAGAGCCGCAGGCGATCTGGAAGAGGAAGAAGGAAAAGACAATGCCCGCAGACAGAACCCGTTTGATGATCTTCTGAACGAGAAACAGATCTCTGCCGGGTCTCTGAAAAAGAGAGCGGATCAGATCCGATGCGGCGTGTTCTTCGGAACCGGACAGTTCGGGAGCAAAGCTGCCATGATCACCGGAGAAGGAGCCCTGCCTTATGACACTTACACCATCGAAGAGATGCGCTGCGAGAACAACAAGGGATATGTTCTGCAGAAATTCAGCTTCACTGTGGATGAGAAATCAAGAGACGGACTTGTTGACCTGGAGACCATCACGAATGATCTGATCACTATCGGCACCAAGGCGAAAGCAGAAAAGACCGGAACGAATCTTTCTGCTGCAGAAAAGGACGTGAAACTCATCGACACCGTCTCCTACACCAATCTGGTTCCCGGGAAGGAATATGTTCTGAAGGGAAAGCTCATGGATCAGAAGACCGGAAAAGAACTTCTGTTGAACGGAAAGCCGGTGATTTCCCAGAAGAAATTCGTGCCGGAAAAGAAGGACGGAACCGTGGATGTGGAGTTTGTCTTCAGCGGTACGGGCCTTGCAGGAACCTCAACGGTAGTGTTCGAGGACCTCTATGAGAACGATGTGAACATCGCATCTCATGCGGAAATCAAGGACGAAGGCCAGACCATCCACTTCCCGGAGGTAAAAACCCATGCGGAGGACCGGAAGACAAAGGATGAAGTCGGGGAAACCCGCAAGGAAACCACCATCGTGGATAAAGTGAACTACCGCAATCTGATTCCGGGAAAAGAATACACAGTAAGAGGCGTTCTGATGGACAAAGAGACCGGAAAACCGGTAACCGTAAATGGAAAGACGGTTACTCCCGAGAAAAAATTCACGGCAGACAAGGCAGACGGAACGGTGGAAATGAATTTCACCTTCGATGCATCTTCCCTGAAAGGAAAGACCACTGTCGTATTTGAGGATCTCTTCTATGAGGGAATCAAGGTGGCTTCTCACGGGGATCTCACCGATCAGGATCAGACGATCTGGCATCCGGAGATCAGAACAACAGCGAAGGACAGCAGGTCCGGAACCCATGAAGCAACCCGGGACAAGAAGGTATGCATTGTGGATACTGTCAGCTATCATAATCTTATCGTTGGAAAAGAATACACAGTCAGGGGCGTTCTGATGAACAAGGAGACCGGAAAACCTGTCCGTGACGGGCTTTCTTCTGTGACTTCCGAGAAGAAGTTTACGGCAGAGAAAAAGGACGGAACGATCGGGATGCAGTTCACCTTTGACGCTGAAAAGCTGCAGGGAGACGATGTGGTCGTGTTCGAGGACCTGATCCATAACGGGATCACTGTTACCAGCCATGCGGATCTATCCGATAAGGACCAGACTGTTCATTTTCCGAAGAAGCCGGAGAAACCGGGGACTCCGACGGAGACCCCTGCTCCGCCGAAGACCGGAGACAGGACAAAGCTTCTGGGATATATCGCTCTGATGCTGGCAGCGGGAACCGCAGCAGCAGGAATCGCATACAAGAGAAGACGACTCCATAAGCTTTCGGAAGATCAGGATGATCTGAAGAAATAGAGTATTGAATAGAGAACGATGCGGAAGAGCGGCAGCGATGCCGCTCTTTTCTGTTCGGTCAGGAGGAAAAGGAAATGATTAAAAGCGGGATCAATGGTGAGATCCGAAACGAAAATGAATGCCGGTTTAACCGCAGCATCGCCATGATATGCGGGATCCGGCCAGCGCTGATCGCTCAGTATCTCTGGGAGATCATGGAGTACGAGAACGGCACGGCCGATGATTACTGGAGAAAGATGCCGCAGAAAATGATCCAGACGGTCTACCCGTTTCTGAGCCGGCACATGATCCGGGATGCCATGAAGGAACTGACTGAATGCCGGATTCTTCGTGCTTCGGAGAGAAACGAGAGCCGGTTCGACCGGACCAGGTGGTACCAGTTCACCGAATACGGCGTGGAGCTGATGAGCCCCGGGAGCTACGCATGAACGGGCTGAAGCGGCGCAGGCAGTGCCCGGAAAACTGCCGCTACCGCAGAAAGGAAGCCCCCTTCTGCGGATACTGCATGATGGAAATCATTTATGGAAAACGAGAGGAGAACAAGGATGACAACAGACAAAAACAAGCTGAAGACATTGAACAAACTGACGGATGAGGGATTTGACACGGAAAAGAAGATCACATCCATCGATATGAAAGTAGCCTATGACCACGGACTGAGCGGAGAGATCGGCGTGATCCTGGAGCTGCAGGAAGCGATCCGGGACCGGAAGGTCATCGCCTACCTTTGCAACGCAATGGACGATGCGAAGCCGAAACCCGCAAAGACAAACAGCAGTGATCCTGCAGGAAAGGAGGATGGCAATCATGAAAGAGACCATGAAAACGAATACAGTGGATACCATAGCCATCAGTGAAATGGAAGAACTCAGGAAGCTGGTGAATGATCTGGAAGACGGAACGGTGATCAGCATCCGCATCGAGGAGGTGATGATCCTTGCCGAAGAAGAGCGAAAATGAGATCAAAGTCGTGAACGTCCGGCTGGTAAAAGAGCCCTCTCTCTATTCCACCAAAGAAGTCACGTCACCGGAAGCTGTAATGGAAGTGGTGGCAGGCGAGCTGAAAAACTATGACCGTGAGGTGTTTGCGGTCCTGAATCTGAAGACGAACGGCAAACCCATCAACCTTCATATCTGCAGCGTAGGAACACTGGATGCAGCCATGATCAATCCGAGAGAGGCGTTCAAGGCAATCATTTTGTCCAATGCGGCAGCCTTTATCTGTATTCACAATCATCCTTCCGGAAACTGTGAACCGAGCCAGGCTGATATTGCCGTTACCGAGAGGCTGGTCAAATGCGGCGAACTCATGGGCATCAAAATGCTGGATCATATCATCATCGCCGGTGAGACCAGAGAACAGACCAGTTTTCTCAGAGAAGGACTGCTGGACGGAATGCGGTCCAGAGACGATTATACAAGTGAGTGGGAACGATAATAGAAAAGCCCTGCATCTGCGGGGCCTCTACATGCAGGGAAAGATCATTTTCTCTGCATTTTTCAGTTTCGGGAGGTGATGAACATGGCCGGATATACGGCAAAAGAAATCGAGCGGGCCCGGGAGATGGATCTTCTGACCTATCTCAGGCAGAACGATCCGGGGAATCTGGTCCATCTTTCAGGCGGTGAATACTGCACCAGAGAGCATGACAGTCTGAAGATCTCCAATGGCAAATGGATGTGGTGGTCCAGAGGATTCGGCGGCGCATCGGCGCTGGACTATCTGATCAAAGTGAAAGACATTCCATTCACAGAAGCAATGAAAATGATACTTAAAACGGAGGCGGAACAGCCTCCTTTTTCTTTTGCTCCGAAGATTGGCAAAGCAAAGCGGCTGCTTCTTCCGGAGAAGGCAAAGGACAATCATGTTGTTCTTCGCTATCTTGCCGGCCGGGGCATCGACCGGGAAATTCTCGGAAAATGCATCGATGAAGGTATGCTTTATGAGTCGCTGCCTTCTCACAGTGCAATTTTTCTGGGCTTTGATGAAAACAATAGAGCTAGATACGCTTTCTTCCGGGGAACCGGAAAAGACCGGATCATGGGCGAGGCTGCTGGCTCCGACAAGCGTTTTTCCTTCCGGATCGAAGGCACGGTAAAGTGCGTCCATGTATTTGAGGGTGCCATCGACCTTCTGTCCTATGCAACGATCCGCAGGATGAGCGGAGAAAGATGGAACGGTGAATCACTACTCTCTCTGGGCGGCGTATATGGAGGATCAAAGACAGTAAAGTCTCCTGCGGCACTTGAAAATTATCTGGATCACCATCCGGAAACGGAAGAAATCATTCTCCGTCTGGATGATGATCCCGCCGGAAGAAGTGCGGCCGCATCGATCATCGGCAGGCTGAACGGACGGTACCGCATCCGGGACGAGCCACCTTTACACGGCAAGGACTACAACGACGAGCTGATGTTTCTGAGAACCCTGCAGCAGAAAGGAGATCTGAGATTTGGATGAAAAGAAGAAACGTGGACCTGAACGGAAGAGCCGGCAGGAACAGATCCGGGAGATCACCGACCGGCTTGAAGAAGGCGTGAAGGAAGTATTTGAAAGCGACAAGTACCGGGAAATGCTGAAGTGCATGAGCAAATTTCACCACTACTCTCTGAACAACTGTCTGCTGATCGCCATGCAGTACCCTTCCGCCTCTCTGGTTGCAGGCTACCGGACATGGCAGAAGGAATTCGACCGGCAGGTCCGAAAAGGAGAAAAAGGAATCCGCATTCTGGCTCCCTGCAAGTACAAGGTGGAAAAAGATGCTGCAGACGATGGGGATAAAGAGATCGTTGAGATCACCGGCTTTCGGGTGGTCAGCGTATTCGCCTATGAGCAGACGGAAGGCAGAGAGCTCCCGATGATCGGCGTAAACGAGCTGACCGGAAACGTGAAAAATTATCACAAACTGTTCAATGCGCTGAAGGATATCTGTCCGGTTCCCATCTGTTCCGAGGATATTGAGGGCGGCGCTAACGGGTATTACGACGATGCTGTCAGGCGCATCGCCATCCGCTCAGGCATGAGTCAGGTCCAGACCATCAAGACCATGATCCATGAGATCAGTCACCAGAGACTGCACTCTAAAGAGAATATGAACGGAGAAAAGCCACAGGACCGCAGTACAAAAGAAGTCGAGGCGGAGAGCATCGCCTACACCGTATGCAGCCACTTCGGTCTGGATACTTCGGATTATACCTTCGGATATGTGGCCGGATGGTCCTCCGGAAAGGACACGAAGGAGCTGAGAAATTCGCTGGAACGGATCAGAAAGACTGCGGATGAGATGATCACATCCATCGATCAGGCAATGGAAAAACAGCGCGAGAAGAATGAAAGGGGACCTGAATATGAACGAACATAATGAAAACGATAAGCTCCGGGTGCTATTGCTTAAGCCCGGAGAGCTGGCAGAGATTACAGAAATCGAAGACGATCTGGAGTCGATGCAAAGGCTCGTGGAGGGAAATATTGAAGAATATATGCCCTTTGAGGATGCATCGGATCCACGCGTTGGAGACTGTGCTATCGTCTGCAACGAGGAAGGAAAAATGCTCGGCATCATGATCAGTCACGAAATGGAAGTGAAGCGAGGAGATGTATTCTATGCGAATCTTCTGCAGGATCAGATTGGGTCGGTGCAGGCTGGGATAAGACCGGTGGTGATCAAGCAGGGGGATTGGTTGAACAGAACCTCCACCACGTATGGAGTAGCACTTATTACCAGCCAACTGAAAAACATCGGAATGGCAACTCATGTGTTGCTTCCGAAACTGAAAGGGCTGCCAAAGCAAGCGGAAATTGGGTCTTTGTCCAGATGATTCTTTTTCTGCGTCAGTATGAAGCAGACCCATCTGCGCTGTTTCTTCAGATCCTCGATATCCATCCCGGCTTCACCTCCTTCCTGTGATATTTGTGAATACTCACTCCCTGTTTGACTGGATCACCAGCCATTCCCGGAATGCGTCTACCGGGATCAGGATCCTTGTCCCGATCCGGATGGACGGAAAGCCCGGAGACTTGACCAGCTCATAGGCCTTTGGCAGGGAGATTCCCATCTGCGTGGAAAGCTCCTGCACGCTCATGGTTTCTTTTTCCATCTTGTTTCAATCCTCCTTCCATTCGTGTGATTGCATCCCGCAGCCTTTCGTTCCCTGCGGCAGCCCCTTGTGTGAGGTCTCCGCGTTTTCTCCTCCAAAGCCAGGCTCGCTTTTCAGGTCTTGGCGCTGTCCTTTGGAAGGTATCTTCCGGCGATGGGACTATTCGGTTTTCAAGGTGCGCCTGCAAGCGGTTATGTGATTTGCTATTGCTTACGATGCCATTGTACTGTATAATGTAACAGAAATAAATTTCCCATCTGTTACTCTATCTGTTACATAAAGGAGCTGAGGATATGTTGTATGACGATTACGGCGATCCGGTTGACATGAAGATGAAAAATGCTGCGGATGTTGTCGCGGCGGCAAGCGTCGGCGGCATCGGTGCGCTTGTGTACCATACATTCCGCTTCAAAGAGTACGAATATGACTATGCGGCAGATGATACGCTGTGCCTGAAGCCGCTCGTATATGATGGTCTCGAGCCGGATGTCGACCGGGCAAATTCCTTAAGCGGTGCGGAGCTGTTTGTGGCTCTGTATAACCTTGCGGTCCGGATTGACAGTCCTGAATCAAAGTTGTCGTTTGACGAGCTGATGATTGAATTCTGTAAAAGGACAGCCCACCCGTACTTCATCGATGAAGTCTACGATGAGCTGACCGACAGGAGCTTCGTATTAAAACGCGACGGCTGGATGGTATCCCGTGACGCGATGTTCCCTGTGGATGATTTCAAGCGCGATATCGAGCGCTTTTATAACGGCGCAAGGTTTTTCTTCGCCCTGCGGCAGATCGCGGACGGCGAGGATATCGAGTACCTGAAGACCGCGCAGGACGGCAGGCACTTTGACAGGCTGTCCTTCTTTGACAAGTACGGGCATCCTGATATGCCGGTGATGGAAATGGACGGAGAAACAAACGATCCGGAGAAGCCGAAGGACATCGTGGATGAGATGCGGCGTGGAAGCGCGGCATATGCCCGTTTTGTAAAGGAACACGAGAAGGAGCTGTATAAATACACAAAGGAAGCGATTGACGATTTTGAAGGGCTGAGAGACAATCTGCTCTACCTGATCCCGGATTTTCACATGAGGTTGAAGGTCGATCCCGAAACGCAGAAAACGGTATTTGCTGCAGATATCCATTCGGTGTTCGACATTGCCTGGTATACGCTGGCCCGGCTCCTTGTCGATATCCGGCTTACAGATACCGGAGCCGTCGAACGCCGGTTCTCGGAGGCGAATGTCGGCGTCTGCAAATGCTGTGGCCGGGCATTTGCCAAGGACTGGAACCATAACCGGAAGGAGTACTGCGGGCAGCCGGACTGCCAGAAAAAGCGCCAAAGGGAACGCGCGCAGAAAAAACGCCAGAAAGACAAGCTGAGGGCACAGCAGGAAAAGGCGGATACAAAGAGGAAATCTATATAAAAACCTGCATCTCATGAAAAAACATTTGAAAAGTCAGCCTGTTTCTGCTATATTTAAGTTGAGAATTTATATAAAAGGGGTTGACAAGCAATGCTCGGTCGCATACAATTCGACAGACAGACAGACAGACAGACAGACAGACAGACAGACAGAAGTAGTCCGTCTTTTTGTGGAGAATTATATAATCGTTGACTGTTGGAGTCGTAAACGCTTGATTTTGGCATGAGCGGACTCCGACTTTTTTGCGTACGTCAACAATTAGAGTGGGAAGTTGATCACATGAAAAAGAAACGGACAAGGCATTTATCTGCTTTGTTGGCGCTGGTTTTATCTGTAGGAATGCTTGTAACAGGATTTCCAGTATCTGCGGAAGAGCCATCGTCTGCTGCAGCGGAAGCGGTTACAGAAGCACAAGGGACGACCGTGGATGCGCCAGAGAAAACTGCAGGAGATGCCGAAATCATCACTTCGGGTGTTAGCCCGGATACTTCGCTGGAAGTGATATCTGAACAAAGCCCAGATTCATCCGAACAAGCAGAAACTGAGCCACAGGAAGAAAATATGGACAAGTCCGATGCTGGAACAGCGAACACGGAAAATGCCACGACGGAAAGCGGTGTTGAGCAGGTTGAAGAACAAGATTATCCGGCATTTACATGGAGCAAAGAGGTGGCAGGAAACACTGTCACTATCGATGCGCCAGAGAGTGCCCTGCCCAAAGATATAAAGGTTGAGGTTACATCAGTTGATGCAGATAAAATGCTGAATGCTTTGAAAGACGCCACTGATGATCAGGAGCTGACGGCAGATGATGTTGTTGCTTATGACTTTGACTTTTATACGGATGAGGAACACCATAATATTGAACCGAAGAAAGAAATTACTGTTTCAGTGAAGATTTCTGACCTTGATAAAGACGATGAGATCAGTGCTTTCCATCTGAATGACGCAGACAGCGAGGCAAAAAAAGAGGATGTGAAAAGCGATCCGGAGAATGGAACAGTAACACTGGAATCGGATCAGTTTACTATTCATGCCTTTGTACGTCGGAATGCACCGGAGGCGATATCTGCCATTTACCTGAATGGACAGAACGGTGACGACAGCAAAGATGGCACAACGGCTAAAAATGCAGTCAAAACCTTTGCGAAAGCAAAAGAACTTGCCACAGAAAACCAGAACATTACAACAATCTATATCACAGGCACCGTAAATGTATCTGGAGAAGTCACGTTAAAAGGCACAAACGCAGTCGTAAAAAGAGAGGCATCATTTAATGGATATTTAATGCAGGTCGGGAATACCGCGACAGCCACCTTTTCGGATATTAGGATTGACGGAAACAGTGAGGAGGCAACCGGAACAACGAAGTCTTTGATTAATTCTACCGGCACATTAAACATCCAGGACGGGACTGTTCTTCAAAACAACACTCTGACAAATCTGGGATATTTCCAGGCAACGGGAGGTGCCATCCACACAGATAAAGGGAATGGAAACAGCGTCATCAATATGACCGGTGGAATTATCCGGAATAATACAGCAAATTATGGTGGGGGTATATTTCTCAACTATTCCACCATGAATTTTTCGGGAGGTTCCATACAAAACAATGCCGCGATAGATGGCACTTCGTCTGCAGGAAAAGGCTATGCTGCAGGTGGCGGGATTACCGTGTATGATGGCTCTACATTAAATTTAAGTGGGAATGCTGAAATAAAGAACAACACGTCAGAAAATATTGGCGGAGGCATTTCAATCGGAACCGGTGTCGGGAGTAACGGAGCTGATGTGCTGAACATGACCGGAGGGACGATAAGTGGGAATTCGGCTGGTTCTGGAGGAGGCGGCATTCTGGTACAGGCTGGGTATACAGACAAGTATGGCACCGCCAATATCTCCGGCGGCACGATATCTGATAACCGGATGACCGGCGAAGGAACCGGAAATAATGCTTTTGGCGGCGGAGGCATCTACGTTAATGGATATTCCAGTTGGATATCAGGATATCATAACGGTGTTTTGAATCTGACGAATGCAGTTATTAAAGAAAATACTGCATCCATGCAAGGTGGCGGATATGCTTCCTGCCCAAATTCCGAAACACATATTTATGTAAAGAATGGCGTTGCACTCTACGCGAACGAAGCAAAATCTGCCGATGAAATCTATATTCTGGCCAGCAGTGCTTATGGTCCACACAGCGGAGACCCGATCTACAGCATAGCGCCTTCCATGCTGGGAGGAACGCCGTATAACTGGAAATATGAAGATGGTTCAGAGGTTCCCTTGAACAAACTGGATGGACAATTGCTGGCGATTAACAATGAAAGTTTATCACTTCACACTGACGTGGGGTCCGACTCAAATGCAGAGAGCCTTGCAAAAGTCGTGATTACAGGGAATACTTCGGCAACCCGTGGTGCAGGGATCGGTTCTAACGGGACTGTGAACATGGGTGAGCAAGATACCATTGAAATTCAAGTCACTAAAAAATGGAACGATACCGGAACAGGGACATTGCCAGAACAGATCACGGTAAGATTGTATCGCAATGGGAGCAATACAGATAAAGAACCTGTATACATCGGCAAGGAAACCATAAAGCCAGACAGCGAAGGTAACTGGAAACTTACTTTCACGAACCTCCCGAAAGAAGATAATGCCGGCAACCTGTATGAGTATTCTGTCAAAGAAGATCCGGTAGATGGATTTACTGCAGCAGTAACAGGAAACCAGAGCGATGGATTTACAATCACCAATACCCCGATCAAAAGAATTGATATCCCCGTAGAGAAAATCTGGAAAGGCGGAGAGGGCGGCTCGATACAAGTTACACTTCTTGCAAACGGAAAAGAAAAAGAGACGGCGACAATCACAAAAGAGGATGGCTGGAAATACACCTTTAAGAATCTCCCGGAAACGGATTCCGATGGGAATGACATTGAATATACACTTTCTGAAGTGAAAATAGATGGATATACAAGCAGTATTTCCGGTAATGCGAAGGATGGTTTCACTATTACCAATAAGAAAAATGAGACGCCAGCACCTGAGACTACATCTGTGAGCGTGACAAAGAAATGGGTTGGAAAGACAGGTGATCAGGCGGTCGTTGAATTATATGCCGGAGATGAGATGGTTAAAACTGCCACCCTTACAGAAAAAGAGGGATGGCATCATACGTTCACTGACCTGGACAAGAAAGATTCATTTGGAAAAGAAATCAAGTACTCGGTGAAGGAAAAAACCATCTCAGGGTGGCAATCTTCGGTCAGTGGAACCGCAGAAAACGGATTTGTGATCACGAATACATGGAAGGAGAGCGGGAAGATTTCCATTCCGGTCACAAAAATCTGGAAAGGCGGAGAGGGCGGCTCGATACAAGTTACACTTCTTGCAAACGGAAAAGAAAAAGAGACGGCGACAATCACAAAAGAGGATGGCTGGAAATACACCTTTAAGAATCTCCCGGAAACGGATTCCGATGGGAATGACATTGAATATACACTTTCTGAAGTGAAAATAGATGGATATACAAGCAGTATTTCCGGTAATGCGAAGGATGGTTTCACTATTACCAATAAGAAAAATGAGACGCCAGCACCTGAGACTACATCTGTGAGCGTGACAAAGAAATGGGTTGGAAAGACAGGTGATCAGGCGGTCGTTGAATTATATGCCGGAGATGAGATGGTTAAAACTGCCACCCTTACAGAAAAAGAGGGATGGCATCATACGTTCACTGACCTGGACAAGAAAGATTCATTTGGAAAAGAAATCAAGTACTCGGTGAAGGAAAAAACCATCTCAGGGTGGCAATCTTCGGTCAGTGGAACCGCAGAAAACGGATTTGTGATCACGAATACATGGAAGGAGAGCGGGAAGATTTCCATTCCGGTCACAAAAATCTGGAAAGGCGGAACGGGAGAAAAGGCCGTGATCCATCTCCTCGCAGACGGTGAAGAAGTTGCTGCATACGAACTGAATAGGGAAAACAACTGGCAACACACCTTTACGGACCTTGATAAAGAAAAGAATGGAAAAGAGATTCAATATAGCGTTACAGAGGATGAAGTGTCTGGATATAATTCTTCTATCTCTGGGGACGCAAAAGAGGGATTTACCGTAACAAATACTAAGAAACCGACCACTCCAACTACGCCAACAAACAAAACGACGGGAAACCCGAAGACTGGGGATACTTCCAATATGGGATTGTGGCTTACCCTAATGTTGGCAGCATTAGCTGGTCTTGTTGGAAATGCTGTTTATCTGAGAAAGCGCAGATGATCTATTACTCCGACGCTCTTTTTACTTTATGAAGTAAGCACACAGCTGCAGATTGTGGCTGTGTGCTTACTTTTTGCATAACGGAAGGAATCCATGCTGGGTAAAAATTCAGTTTTGTTAGCCATATGGAGTTATTGGCTTTCTGCCTCTCCTGTCATGATGAAATGCCAGTATTCCTACCTGTGCTCCTCGATGCAGCAGACAAGCTCGTAGTATCCTTTCTCGTAGGCCAGACGCTGGACTTCATTGACCGATAGCATATTGACCGCTCCGGAATCCCGGATGCTCATGATCTGCTCGAAAACTGTATCTGTCATTCTGTTCCACCGACCTTTCTGATAATATCTCCCGCGTCCGGCACGGCGCTGAGCATACTGCCGCTATCCCAGCGGACAAGGATGCTGCCGAAATCATCGACGCCATAGACTGTTCCGTGTGTTCCGACAGCCGGAGCTTGCGGGTCGTCCATCCTGAAAAGCTCCACGCGAGTATCGTTCGGATATTCTTTGCGGAGCCGTTCAAGCTCCTCTTCTCTGATCATTCGCATGTTACTGCCTCCTTTTCCGGAGCACCGTCCTTCCAGCTGGAATTGCCGCTCAGGTTCCGGAGCAGAATCTTCCGGGAAGTCTTGTACTCGTTTCCGATGAATCCGAGCCGAAGCAGGAAGCAGCGAAATGCATACTTTTCATTTGTGACTGGCCGCTCTGCTGCATTTGCCCGTTTCAGCTCTTTGGAATGCTTGCAAAGCAGGGAAATAAATTCTGTGTAAGCTTTCATCTCGTCGGCGTCCGGCACTTCATCGAACCATGGAAAGGCGATGCGGTCGTCCCGAATTTCAAACCGCAGGTCGTTTATGCCGAGTGCTTTCTTAATCAGACTCCCTTTGGCTTCGAGGATGTTGGTCAATGTTCCGACTGCTACCTTGTTGAGTGGAATCTCGATGGTTAAGCCTGTATTCTCGTCCTGCAACGCATCATGCACGGTTTCTTCCTGCTCTTCAGTCGATTCCTCAGCTTCGGTTCCTTTGCTGTCCTGTGATTCAGGCTCGAATCCCGAAATAGCAAGTGCCTCGGTGATTTGATCGATGGTTTCCTGTGAAGTGCGATCATCCCATTCAAGTCCGCCGTCCTTCGCCACGATGATATTTCCGATTGCATAATTGCAGGTTGGCATCTTCCTGTAGACCGGTCTGATTCCGACTGTGCTTGAAATGACCTCGACCATTTCTTTTCTCTGTGTGCCTGTGACGTTGTAGTTGATTCGCATTGTGTTTACCTCCGCTTAGTTGTATTTCCTGAGGAGCAGCATGTAGGCAAGCTGGCTCGTTTCATCTTCCGGCTCGATATCCCATCCCCGGCTGTAGTTCAGCGTCACGCGCCCGTCGATGCGAAGCTCCATAATGCTGATTCTGCCGCCGTCGATGCCGTATTCCTCTGACGGCTCTGGGCAATGCTTTACGCAGTACCTGACCGGCGCATCGTTTACCAGAAGCGTTCCCTGTTCCCACATTTGCTTGTCCTCCATTTTCGTTTTCCGTAGGCTCTGTGCCTTTCGGTAATACATATATTGATCAGAACGGAAGTAATAGCAAGTCATTTCTGCGAGATATATTGATAAAGATTTGTGTCCTTCCAGGCACAGAAAAACAGCCATGCGGGAGTGCTAATTCCTACATGACTGTTCTCTTTTCCGCTTAAAGATGGTCGGTCAAATGTTCTTGTTTCCAAAATCGCTAAGTCCAACCATCTAAATGCCGCTCTTTTTTATCAGCAGGAGGAAAAGAAAATGATCACAAACGGGATCAATAGTGAGATCCGAAAAGAAAATGAATGCCGGTTTAACCGCAGCATTGCCATGATCTGCAGCATTCGGGTAGCACTGATTGCCCAGTATCTCTGGGAAGTGATGGATTACGAGAACGGCGTGCCGGAGGATTACTGGAGAAAAATGCCACAGAAGATGATCCAGACCGTCTATCCGTTCCTCAGCCGGCACATGATCCGGGACGCTCTGAAAGAGCTGACCAGTAACCGGATCCTCCGCGCATCGGAACGGAACGAGAGCCGGTTTGACCGGACCAGATGGTATCAGTTCACCGAATACGGCATGGAGCTGATGAGCCCGGGGAGTTATGCATGAACAGGGAAAGACAGCGGAGGCAATGCCCGGAACACTGTCCGTACCGCAGAGGACCTGCTCCCTTCTGCGGCTGTTGCATGATGGAAATTATTCAGGGAAAGAGCAGAGAAAACGAAAAGGAGGCGGAACATGACCGCAGACAAAAGCAAGCTGAAGGTGCTGAATAAACTGACGGATGAAGGTTTCGATACGGAAAAGAAGATCACATCCATTGATATGAAAGTCGCCTATGAACACGGACTGAGCGGAGAGATCGGCGTGATCCTGGAGCTGCAGGAAGCGATCCGAGACCGCAGGGTCATCGCATATCTGTGCAATGCGCTGGAGGACGCAAAGCCGAAAGCTGCTGAAAAGAAAGGCGCTGAGAAGGAGGAACAGGATGAGAGAAGAAGCGAAAACGTGTACGGAGGATACGGTTACAATCAGGAATAAGGAGGAACTCCGGATGATGGTGCATCAGCTTCCGGACGGTGTGGTGCTCCGGATCCGCATCGAGGAGGTGATGATTCTTGCCGAAGAAGAAGGAAAATGAGATCCGGGTTGTCAATATCCGTCTGGTGAAGGAGCCCTCTTTGTACAGCGATAAGCCGATCAATAATCCGGATGATGTTCTGGAGGCCGTGGCCGGTGAGCTGAAGGAATACGACCGTGAAGTGTTCGCCATCATCAACCTCAGGACGAACGGAAAGCCCATCAACCTGAATATCTGCAGCGTGGGAACGCTGGACTCGGCAATGGTAAGTCCCAGAGAAGTTTTCAAGAGTGCGATCCTGAGTAATGCCAAGTGCATTATCGCCGTTCACAATCATCCAAGCGGCACAGCGGATCCCAGTCCAGAAGACATCACCACCACCGAAAGGCTGGCGGAATGCGGGAGGATCCTGGATATTCAGCTGCTGGATCATATCATTGTTTCGGCAGAAACCGGTGCCATGACCAGCATGAGAAGCAGAGGGCTGATCCCGGAAGAGAGAACGTCCAGAAGCCCGGCATCCAGAGAACGATAAGGTTCAGCTTGGCAGCTCCGCATTGCGGAGCTGATACATTTCACGATAGTGAAGAAACGAGCGCAGGCTCGATTCTTCATTTCGCGGAATATAGAAAGGAATTCTACAGAACGTAGAAAATATATTCCTGATTCTACAATATGAAGAATTTTCGCCGATTGTAAAATGAAGTTGGACATCTGAATAAAATAAGGATCCATGGCAGGATTTTTGGTAGAATGTTAATTACCACAAAAAACTATCTACAGGAGAATCGCACCATGGACCACTCTCA
>Ga0256406_1003492_pt1 | contig 19449 bp, 14 predicted proteins | sample RumenRJG_03DNA_FD_185986 | JGI IMG/M metagenome (GOLD analysis project Ga0256406, IMG submission 185986) | Bovine rumen microbial communities from Lethbridge, Alberta, Canada - RJG_03 | ecosystem: Host-associated > Mammals > Digestive system > Stomach > Rumen | place: Canada: Alberta | collected...
GGGTGTTCACCGGCGACGACTTCGACTTGAAAATTTCCGACAGAAACAGTCCCAGCTATCTTGTCATTGCCAACGACCCGGAAAAGGAACAGGTCATCGGCTCGCTCAACGCGCTTATCCTCAACCGTCTGGTCACCCGTATCAACAGCAAGGGCAACCTGCCGGTAAGCATCATCGTCGACGAGCTGCCCACACTCTACTTCCACAAGATAGACCGCCTTATCGGTACGGCAAGAAGTAACAAGGTAGCCGTCACCCTCGGTTTCCAGGAACTGCCCCAGTTGGAGGCAGACTACGGAAAGAACGGCATGCAGAAGATCATCACCACCTGCGGCAACATCTTCATGGGTGCTGCCCGTAACAAGGAGACCTTGGAGTGGGCACAGAACGATGTCTTCGGCAAGGCCAAACAGACCTCAAAGTCCATCACCATCAACGACTCAAAGGTCAGCACGTCCATTAGCGAGAAGATGGACAACCTCGTCCCTGCTGCCAAGATCGCTGACATGGCCACCGGCTGGCTCGCCGGACAGGCTGCCCGTGACTTCACGCCAACAGAGCGCAGCTCCTTCAGTGGCATCAACCTTGAGGACAGCCCGGAGTTCAGGACCACCAAGTATTTTTGCAAGACCAACTTCAATATGGGCAAGATCAAGAAGGAGGAAGCCGCTTATGTCGACCTCCCAAAAATCTACGCCTTCAAGGATGACCGTCAGAAGGAAATTATGCTGAATCGCAACTTTGCCCGGGTAAACCGCGAGATAGACGAGATGATAAAGAGCCTGCTGAACTCCGTCTGAATGTTACGGTTTATAATGATATCATAGGGATATTCTCTCAATCTTTAGGGATTATCCCTATAGATTATTGAAAATTATAGCTACCTTTGTACCTGACAAAGAAACTTGGTTTTGGCCAAACTCTATAAGAGGTTCAAAGTTGCCATTCTGAGACATCACGTCACCGAGTTTGTATGTAGTTTGCAAAACAGTAGCATAAAACCATAACATCAACAACGTAAAAAATGAAGAAGATTCTTACGCTTATCATGTGCGTGGCTTTCTCTGCCACCATGTTTGGACAAACCGCTAAGGTTGAGGAACGTGTAAAGGCTCTCGAAGGAGATGCCAGAACCTTGAAAGGACAAGTAGAGACCTTGCAAGGTCAGATTGCCACTATGCAATCCCGTCTTAATGAGCTTGCAGACAGGAACGCTGAGTACAAGAAACAGTTGGACATTCGGCAGATTCTTTCTGTGATAGTCGACAGTGTCAAATATGGCATAGTTTCAGCCATCGGAGATCGTAAAACCGGCAATGTCAAGGTTACCCTGATGGCTCTCAACTTGGGACAAGATGCATACCCCGGCATCCTTCATGGAGCATCTTTCAATGATTATGATGGTAACATATATATGTGCAATGAAGATTCCGTGTCTGTTGGCGGACTAAGCAACTATGAAGTCCTGCGGCATAACATCAATACAAAAATTACCATGATGTTCACAGGTGTGCCAGTTAATACCCGCATCTCCAATATATCTTCCTATAGAGGTGGAGGCGCAACATACTTTAGCCTTCGTGACATTAAAATTGATTGGAGGTAGAAATTGCCAGTATTGTCAGTTTGCGAACTGATAATACTGGCTTTTGCATTAGCCCTCTTTGGGGAATGAAGGAATCAACATACGTTAATTACCAGTCACTATAAGACTCTAGTTTTCTTTATGTCACTATGAGAGAGTTTTGCTGTAGTAATAGACCTTATTAGGCGATGTGATGTAACGTTCCAAAAGCCAAACAGCATTAAATATTTATACTTTACTGATATTCAGAAATTAAATATATATTTAGGTGTCGGAACAGCTTAATAAAATCGGCTATTTGAAAATCAATACCGATATAAACGCTATCACTGCGACGATGGCAATAATTATCCATACGGTATCACTATGGCCTTTAGACAAAGCCTCGGACAATTGCTTCTCTAAATCTCTTGCCTTCTCCTTCGCATTATTTAGGTCTTTGTTAGCTTGAGTGTTCTGTGCAGTCATTTTTTGCAGGGACTTGTTCAGTTCCCCGTTGGTTTCTTGCATTCTTTTCAGGCTCTCGCTGAACTCTTTTGACTGCTTTGCGCTAGCCTCGTTCTGTTGTTTCAACTGGACTTGCAGTTTTTCCAGCTGCTCCGTGTGAGCCTTTTGAGCTGTCTCGTTAGCTTTGGTTAGCTCTGCCAGCTTCTTTTGAAGTTCCTGGTTCTGCTTGTTGGTCTTGTCTATCTGTTCCTTGTGCTGCTTCTGAATGGACTGTATCTGCTCGTTGTGCTTTTTGGTAGCCTCTGTCTGGGCTTTCGTGAGTGCCAGAACTTGCTCGTTGTATTTCTTTGTGGCTTCTTCCTGTGTTTTTGTAAGCTTGGTTAGTTTCTCTTGTAACTCCTTGTTTTGTTTATGCCCTGCCTCAATTTGCTCCTTAAACTGCTTCTTGATTTTCTCAGTTATGACAGCGTGGGATTTCGTTTTCTTCTCGGACACAGATTCAACCATATCAGAGAAATACTGCCCAAGTCCGTTTGGCGTGGGAGCTTCCTTATCCACCACCTGCTTAATAAACAGCTTTTCCTCCACATGGCCTATTGCTGCTATAATAGATGTTTTGAGGTTTACAATAGTCTCCAATACGTTAAGGTCATCAGCAGCTTCCACTTGTGCGCCGCCTCCACGTACAAGGGCAATCACATCAAATCCTCTAGGGTCAAGCTGTTTCAATAGTGTGGTAAAGTCATTTGGTGAAGAAAAGTTAACCCTATATTCCTGAAAGTCGATGGCGCTTTTTGCGGCGTTGATTCCAGCGTTGAAATCCCCCATTGTGATTGATGTTGTGGCGAAGACAAGTGCCACCAGAGGACGCTCATCTGCAAACAACTTTTGTTCCAGAATTCCGTCTACGTTCTTGAAACCCGCCAATGCTTTCTTCCTTCTAAGCTCCATCCGTTTAAGCTCATCCTCGTCTATTACCTGTTCCTTGACAATCTCAATCCTACTGACAACAAGCATAAGCTGGATATGGCTGTTCTTCTGCACCCTTCTACCCAGCACACCGCCAACAGTAACGAGGTTTCCGTCTTTAAGCTCATCACTCTGCTTTTGAGACATCTGGAGGGTTATCTCGGTCTGTGTGTCCTCGTCTCTGAGAATGTCATATCTGTAAACCCAGCGAGGGTCGTGCTTGGGATTCTTCAAGTAGATGCCACGTAGGAATATGACCTTTGAGCTCACTTCCTGTCTCGATAGATAGGCTGTGAACATACCAAGCAACTCTGACGGCTTATAGATTGTGGCAGAGAGGCTGACGTTGTTGTTTATAGGTTGAATATCAGGCATTTCTACTATTTTTTTTGTGCGTGGTATTACCAGTTCTCAGGCAACTCCCACCACTCGATAGCTAATTTACCGTTTATGATTCTTACATCCATGTGGTACTTGGGTGTTTCAGGTTCTGCATCATGCTCAGGGTCTTCGATACCGAGAAACTTTGCAAAGACGTATATATCCTCCAACCACGGACGAGGGTCTGGGCTGTGGAAGTAGAGGTATCGGGCTATGGTATCAGGCATTTTGAAATCCGGCTCTTTACTCTTTTCAGCATAGTAGGCGAACTCATCATCGTCAACGACCGCTTCCATGTTGAACAGAGTCTTAGCAAAAGCCTCTATATCATAGGCATTACGGACTTTAAGCTGCCGACCTTTCTTTGCCTCCAACTGGTCTATGAATGACTTTACTGTATCTTTCTGCATATATCGTCTTGTTCTATTCGTCCCTGTGATGTTTTGTTTTCCCTATTGAAATACCTGCCACAATTTTCGCGCCAGCAGATGTGAGCTTGCTTTGATATTTCAGCATACTCCTACCTTTTGTTATCAAATCGTCGAATATCAAAACATACTTGTCTTTAAAGAAGTCTTTGTCTAATTCAACTTCACAGTCGCCAGAGCCCCCTAGGTGCTTTTCCTCTGCATCCTTTATTATTGTTACGTGGTCAAAGGCATTAACCATTCCCGTCGCATTGCACAGTCTGTTGGAAAAATCCTCGTACCGTCTTACATTATTTATCTTCTTTGAGGCAGGGATGCAGAACAATACAAGATATTTAAGGCTGTCTTCTCCAAACGTTTCTATCAGGAAGTTAGTTATCATAGGTATAACCTGCTGTAGAGCTGATTCGTGGTCGGACACACTGGTCTTGCCCAAAGAGTTCTTGAAATTCCAAATAAGCCACCTGTCACTCCATTCTTCTTCTGTGGCATCAAAGTCGCAAGTCGTTGGGTAATAGTTAATGAAGTAATGGAAATGAAGCCCCCCATACATACTATGCCACGAAGAAACGGCATACATAAGATTCTTCTTGGCGTTTTCTTCTTTTTCTTGTTCAGCACGTATTTTGGCTTGGCGTTGAGTCTCCTTGTCTATCAGTTCTTGCATTTCAGCCTTATCATAGGCTTTAAGCAGAGTTATATAAGCAATGACGGGATGTGAGCCTTCGGCTTGGGATATTATCTTCTCACACAATCTTTTCAATTCATCATTCTCGGTAACTATGTCAAAAACAATTATTGCTCCACTTGACGGTATCTTAGCGTTATAGTTCTCATTAGAACTGCTGCAAACTATATGCGCTTTTGTTTCTTCCTTAGCTAAGATAGTACGCAGGGGATTGTAATGATAATCCAGTGAATCCTTACTCCAGTCCTTATCATAGTTGAACAATACAGTTGTAGTCGCACCTTTATCCTCTAAGTATAAATCTGCTATTACCTTTATAAACTTGGCTATCCTATCATAAACATTAGGATTATAATAACGTGTCTTGTTCTTTAGTTCAGCGCCCCATGAAGAGTTTTCTTTTTTCTCTTTATAGTATGTATAGTCCAACTCTTCAAGGCACATGGAGTCACAGAAGAACTGCCAAACTTGGTATTCTCCGCTGATAGCTCTGCCATTCACATCATATTTAGTGAACGGAATGTCATAATAGTATCTACCATAACTGGAGAGACTGCTCTTGGATATTTTATAACATTCATCAGAAAAATCGGATTGTCTTTTTTCCCATTGTTCACTTTTTACATGTTTATCTCTTGCGGCAATAGACCTCTCTGATTCTATTATTTTCTGGTCATCAATAAAATAAAATGAGTGCAACAAACGTTCTATATGTTCCCAATTCTCGAAGCCATCAGGGTACTTGTCTTTTATTGCTTTCGCTGTCTTTTCGTTTTCTTTTCTTATCCTCTCCTGTTCTTCCTTTTCCTTTTTTAGTTTCTTTTCCTCTTGTTCCCATGTGGTATCGTCACGATTGCTTATCTTCTTCAGTTCAGACAATTTTGGATATTTGCCCATTTTGGGATTACGCTCAATGTCTATGCGGTTCTCTCTAACAAACTTCTTGTATGCCAGACTATATTTCTTCTGTATAGTCTTTATTCTGTCCTCATGTTTTTTGTAAATTTTATTCTCATGCCGGCTGTAGATACATATACATATTATTCCTATAATAATGACAGCAAAAACAATTATCATAAATATGCCGAAAGGAGGAACGCCAGTAGCCTCGCCAACACACATACAGAATATTAGTAGGATGCAACCCATTATAGGTACAAAACAACCAAAACTTCCAGAAAAGTCGTCCATATCTTATCTAATCAAAGTAAGTATTTCACTTGGTTTCACGATAGCATGAGTATAGCCAGAACGGAGCAAGTCTCGCTTCTCCTTAGTCCCCCAAAAGCAAGCTACGCTCTCTATTCCAGCAGAGTTAGAGGAATGAATGTCTATAACCCTATCTCCGAAAGATATTGCTTCTTTAGCACTACATCCTAGCAGTTCCAACGCTTTCAGCATGGGTGCAGGGTGCGGTTTTATAGGTTTTGCATCATGGTAGGCAATAATATGATTGATTGGCAGGTTGAAATGCTTGACAATATTTTCCACATAGGGGCGCGGGGAGGTGCTGACTATACAGGTCTTGATGCTGTACTTCCGTATTATCCCCAATACTTCCTCTATCCCTTCGTACATGGTACACTGAGGGATAAGGGAATAGGCCAGATTCCAATTCCTGTCATGCCTGGCTTGCTCAACTATTGTAGTGTCAACCAGTGTCAGATCGAGGTCGAAGATGATGTTGCTTCTCATAGGCTAATCAAACAAACTGTGTTTAATGGTGTTGGTTGTTTTGATAATCTCCGCTATCTCGTCAATGTTGTCGCTGCCTTTAATATACTTAGCTCCCTTCTTGACAAGGAGTGCATTACCAAGGCATTTCTCGTGTAGATTTGTGGCTTCGTCCTTGAAACGCATCGTAAAGAGAGGCTTACCCGCTTTAAGGGTGGCATTGGCGGCATGCATAGTTCCTCCAGTTTCTCCAGTCTGCACAACCAAAGTCGCCAATGACAGCCCTGACTGCAACCTATCCCTGGCGACCAGACTGTATCTGTTGACCTTTGCGCCTATACGGTGTTCGGACATAAGAAGTCCTCCATTCTCCACTATCTCCTCTGCAAGGTCTTGATTCTCAGGTGGATATATAGAATCATAATCCAGTCCGTTGGCGAGTATGGCAGTAGTTTTTCCACCAACATTCAACGCCCCCTTGTGTCCACTCGTATCACAGCCTATTGCCAAGCCCGATACGATGTTGAACCCCCTCTTTGCGAACTGCCCTGAGAGATAAATTCCGCCAGCGACACCTTCTGGAGTAGCCTCGCGAGTGCCTATGACTGCAAGTCCAGGAAGTTTGGCGATGGAAAGTTCTCCCCTGTACCAAAGCAGTAGTGGTGGGTCTGCCTTGCCTTTCTCGTTTATAGTATTCCGCAAAGCATTTGGGAAGTCATCATCATAATACCCGACAAGTCCTATGTTGGCTTGATCGCTTGCGTCAATAATCTTTTGGGCAACCTGATATGCTTCGTTAAGGTTAGCGAGGGAGACTTTCTGGATAGCTTTCTCCTTCATACCCTTCATCAGTGCCGCCAAATCCTCATATGACCTTACATCAAGATTACGCTCGTCAATGGCTTTCCCAATGGCAAACACCTTTTGTGGACCAACGCCCTTGACACCTACATCTTTCAAGCAGGTAAGGGTTAATATCTGTTCTTTACTTAGTGCCATATCCTGTTGATTTACTCATCCTTATATTGCTCAATCCCGAAGAACTCTATGAAGTTATCTCCTAAGTCTGTGGTCTTTTTAGCCAACATTCCGTCTTTGGTCATTGTTGTACTTAGTGAATCTGTACTAATTAACCCGTCAGAGTACAAATCCCGTATGATTACTTTGTCGAGTGATTTGTCTCTTTTTGGATAATAGTCATCATAAACGGTTATTGTTGCCCCCATCCAAATACTATCGCTTGGGTTATATTCTCTCGGATTTTGCAGGAAGCGAAGTAACATTAAATGAGGTATTGTGTACTTCTCAATGCAGTTAAGCAGTAACACCACACGTTCTTCGGGTAGATTTGTAGTGGCAGAATTAGCTACGGCGTTAGCCAGAAGCTTGATTTTTTCCTTGTTGGTTTTCAATGCCAACTGAGCCGAGATTAGCAGAACTGTAGCGAAGATGTCATTTTTAGGAAGTTCTTTGATGACAGATTCCTCCAAATTACTTAAACGTTCCTCTACGTTCTCTTTCCACTCATTAAATCGGTCTTGAAAGATGCCGTTCTGTATCTCATCAACTATCGACACGAGCAGAGAGCCGCCAGGGATTGTTGCAACCAATCCCTTAACAGTTCCTTTTAGAGCGCCCGAAACTATGTTGTTTGCGTTGTTCATACTTAGTCGAATTTAAGGTGTGGCAGAGAATTGATTATATCCACACTCTGCACGGACACATTTATCACAGACAGCAGCAAATCTAGGATGTACCGTGGTTTCTTATGCTCCAAAGCCCAATCGTTGCAGTCGTTCTTAATCTGACTTGCCTTGTCAACAGATACACAGTAACGCTCCACAAGCCACTCAATCGCAGGCTTACCATTAACAACGTACTCATAAGCCTTCTCTGGAATGTTGGAGACTACAATATGACCGTTATAGTAAATGGTACTCTTGTCTTGCTTGCTCTTGAAACGCATCTTGTCGGGTATCTTGTAATACTCGTAGTCTGAATCGTTGCCCTCCAAAGGTTTTTCCCCTGTGACAACTGCATCTTTGTAAGGCTCAACGGTCTCATAGTTAAGATGCAAGTCAGCCAGTTTCCTACCAGCCTTGTAGAAGTTCATAAAGTCCTCCACGTTATCAACCAGAGGAATACGGGGTAGTGACTTTTTCAGGTCGGCGGCGAAACGCTCCCGATAGTCCTTTAAGTGCAACAAACCATAGACATAGTAGAAGATATGCTCCTTCGTTATGTTCTTGGCGTGGTAGCGTGTACGAGCCTGCTGCAGAATCCAGTTCGTCACTCCGTCATGCCGGACATAGTCATCATCGCCCCCCATGCCGTCAAAGAGGGAACGTTGCTTGTTCTTGTTCTCTTCATACCAATAGAGTGGGAGACACTGAGACTTCCCAATGAACTCGTAATCAATCACATTGTTAGTTATAAGGCAGCTAAAAGACTTTGATACACCTGGTCCCGTTGCACAAATAATGATATTTTCCAGTTGAGAATTTGGAAAAAGATTTGGCATCCTGTAAACACAGTTATTAAGCTGTCTATCGAAGTACCCATACTGCTTGAAGAATGGTCTATAAGCAGCTAACATGATACTATCGGGCTTATATTGATATTTTCTACCCTTGGGAATGTCAGAATCTTTCTGTGCTCTATCCCATGAGAATTTTTGTGGGTCATAATCAAGAACATCCTCTGTTGTCACATCGCTTCTCTCAGATTTCGCTTTTTTAAACAACTCAACCTGTGAGTTGTAGAAGTTAATAGCACCTTGTATAGTTCCTTCAAGCTGCTTTTCGTTGAAGTTATAACACCATTTGTCTCTTGCCGTTGCAACTCCACGACTAGTGTAGTCACTGAAGAAGGATTCCTTTTTTGCCGAGCTTTTATCTGCAATAGGAATTAGGGTGTCAAAGATGCCATCACGTTGGTTAATCCAATCATTTTTCTCTGTTGGTTTGATAATAGTCCAGTCTATTCCATCGATGTCCTTAAACCCCTTGACCATGCGCAACTTGTCTTCACGTGAAAGATAGTCGCCAATGTCGTGATAGTAAATTGTAGCCTTATCCTTCTTATGGTTAGGATTCTTAACTAAGAACGTTATGGCTATTGGAGTACGAGAGCCAGAGCCGAATATCTTGCCACCTTCCTTACGTGAAAGTTCTCCACTTGTACGTTGGTTTCCACGCAGGTTAAGAACATAAATAGAATCAAACTCTTTCTCCAAGCAATATCTCATACCGTCTTGGGAAGCAGAATCTATCCATGCACCATTACTTATAAATGCAACTATACCACCTTCTTCGTTTTTAGATATGCGGTCACTAGCCCATCGGAATGCTTTGATGTATGAATCGTATGTAGAACGGTTGAGCTTGCTGGTAGAATAGTGAACATAGGTGCCCTCTATTCGTTTGTCCAACACATTATATTTCATATTCTGTGCGTTGTCATTGGCAGACTTCTGACCTACTGAGTATGGAGGATTACTGCAAATGACTCGGATTGGTGCTTTCTTCTGTTTCAGCACACGCTCACTGTTCTCAGGGAACAATTGTGAAAATATATCGTTATCACCGTTTTCGTTAAGTTGGAAGGTATCGGTAAGGCATATACCATCAAAAGGAAGATATGTATCGGGGTGCATTATCTCCTGATAGACACTCTCAATGTTCACATCGGCGATATAGTAAGCTAACAGTACAATTTCGTTACAATGTATCTCGTTAAGGAACTTCCGCTTCATATCTTCTGACTTTATCACGCCGAGTTGCAATAGACGTGTAACGAATGTTCCCGTACCTGTAAATGGGTCTAGGAAGTGTACGTTTTCGTTAGTCAGAGCCGTGCCGAACTCTCTTTTGAGGATAGCGTCAACAGAACGGATGATAAAGTCAACACACTCAACGGGAGTATATACGATTCCGAGCTTGTCAACAGTCTTGGGGAACGCACCCTTAAAGAACTTTTCGTAGATGTTTTTGATGATAGTCTGCTTTCCCTCCAAGTTGTCTATACTACTCACGTTGTTTTTCACAGACGTATAGAACTTGTCCAATACCTCAGTGTCCATTTCAAAGCCCTCTTTCTGCAAGACTTCTATCATGTGCTGCATCGAGCGTGAAATGGCATTGTTTGTCACGAACTGGTAATCCTTAAAAAGAGCATCAAAGATAGGCTTGGTAATCATGTGTTGAGCCAGCATCTCGATACCCTGCTCACGATCAACGGAAGGATTGATATTCTTCTGCAATCCTTTCAGATAAGCCTCGAAACTATGCTTTGCACTAGGCTTCTCTTTCACCAGTCGAGTAATCCTGTCGATAAACTTTATTGCGATCTGACCTATCTCCCTAGACCAGTTCTCCCAATACATTTTATCGCCTACTTTATCGACGATTCTTGCATAAATGCCGTCCTGCAACGTTCCGAAACGCAGTTCAAGCTGACGGGCAACTTCTTCATCATTCAAAGAAACAGCCTCTCTTGGGTTTTGTCCGTTACTACCCATTGAATACTGACCAGTAGGAACACCGCCCACAACAATCTTTGGGTCACGCTTCTTATTCAGGTTTATCTGGTTAACGTGTGCGTTGAAGTTCTCGTCATGCGAGCGAAGGGCATTAAGGATAGTCCACACGACTTTGAATCTCTCATTGTCGTTCAAAGCATCCTCCGGCTTGACATCATCGGGTACGATAATAGGGATTATGATATAGCCATACTTCTTCTCATGGTCTGTTCCTCTTCCAAAAGTACGCATGATTCTTCCCACAGACTGAACTACCTCCACCTCAGAGTTGCGTGGGGAAAGAAAAAGAACGGCATCGAGCGCAGGCACATCAACTCCCTCGGATAGACAACGCACGTTGCATAGAACACGGCACTCATTGGGGTTGTCAGCATCCTCCTTCAGCCATGCAAGTTTCTCGTTCCTAGTGTTGGCATCCATAGAGCCGTCGATATGCTGGGCTTCTACATCTACGACTTCGTTTCTTTCATCTTCAGGGAGAGATTTCTTGTAAGCCTCGCAGACGCCACTGAAATAAGTAGCTATCTGTGTCGATGAAGCGTTTGGGTTGGATTTCGTGGGGTTTATGGTCTGACAGAACGCAACAGCCCTCTTCATTTTAATCGGGTCTTGCTGCAAAGTCATACCGTTGTCACCCTTTATCCTCTTTGAAAGTCCGTTGATGCAGCCTATCAGCTTTGTAGCGTCATCAAAGTTAAGTTCTTTCAGTTTGTCTTTCCCTTCTGCCTTGTTATATTTTTTGGCTATATTGTGTGAAATTTCTTTTGGTATGTCATCTTCGCTGACGGTTAAGACAAGTACCTTATAGTCTGTCAGAAGTCCTTTTGATACAGCTTCGTTGAAAGTGAGGCGGTGGAACTCCTTGCCATAGATTTTCTCATCATCCATAGAACAGAGAATATCATCATGCTCCGCTGCCTTAACCTTCACAGATTCCCGGTAAAGTCTCGGTGTTGCGGTCATGTAGAGACGCCTCTTAGCTGGAATGTTCTCGTTGCTATGTACCTTAGTGAAATTGGACTCATCCTGTCCATTAATCTTTACTCCAGTAGTCCTATGTGCCTCGTCACAGATGCAGAGGTCAACAGCATAATTTCCCTTGTGCAGAACTTCTGACACGACATCAATGCTCTGGTAAGTGGAAAATATCACAGTTCTGCAATTCTCCTTTGAATATTTTCTAAGAAGTGTGAGTGTCTTTTTTGTGTTTGTCGATGCAGGCACAGCGAGGTCAATGATACTTTCATCTTCTTCATCTGCCTCTATCATCTTCTTAGTAACCTTGTTGTCCGAACATACACAGATAGCCCGAATGTCGTCATCCTTATCAGACATCCAAGCGTTCAAGGTCTGACCAAGGAGGGCGATACTGGGAACAAGGAAAAGCACTAGAGCGTTCTTTTCTGTTATGTCCTCCATGATCTTTAAGGAAGTATATGTCTTTCCTGTTCCACAAGCCATAATTAGTTTGCCTCGCGCGTTGTTTTCATCAACAAAATATTTATGGGCTTTAGCTATGGCTACCTTTTGATGCTCTAAAGGTTTCTTGATGCTAATTTGAGCGTCCTTTCCTTCCTTGCCATGTACGATCTTGTCCCAATCAACAGCGGAATTTTCCAAATCAGTAAGATTGATCCTGTTGAATGGTTTGGAAAGACCCCTGAGGGCTTCTTCTGCATTTTTACCCCATTTCTTGCGTGAAGTTTGCACCCAAACAAGATTGGAAAACTCACGAGTCTGCATAGTCTCGTCTTCGATGAAAGTGCGGCTTGCATTTGCAAGAAAACTGTCAACAGCACCCTTGTCTATTGGCGCATCTTCTGCATAGCATTTACACTGTATTGCCCAATAATCACCGTTGTCCGTACGTGCCACGAGGTCAATACCAAGGTCAGAACCTCCGAGATCCTTACGGCCTGGGAATTCTTCCCACAACCACACTTTTTCGAGGTTATTGTAACGTTGGTCTGTCAAAAACCAACGCTTCATAATTCTCTCAAACTCTGAACCCTTGTCTTTCTGAGACAATGATTTCAAGCGAATGTCCCGAAGTATATCATCTATTGTAGTTGCATCAAATTTAGAATCAGCCATCATAGTTTTAAGTCAAATCGTTTTGGATATTAAAGAATGAACTGCATTAGTGCTGCTATTGTTAGCATATTATTATTGCAAAAGTACAACATTATTTTGATTTTACAGCATGATTAACAAAAGAAAGTTTGTGAAACTTAAGATAAAAGGCCATTTGAAAGAATCCTTTTAAAATAAATCTCTGATTATCAATCAGTAACAAAGTCAAAAATTATGTTTTAGGACTTTTTCAAAAGAGCTCGGTTAGGTCAATCTTGATGAGATGCTGTGAGGATAGTCATTGGCGATTATATGACAAAGGGTATGTATGGCATTTGGTGTTGTATAGAGGGAAGAAAGTCTGTGTCGTCATCGGGCAGAAACGTGCCCTGTGGTATGCCGTCAGCCATGTCACCGTCACCCAGCGCAATACGAAGCTCAAGGAGCGGTTGCAAGGCAAGACCGTCCCCATGACCTACACCCATCACGACGAAGCGACACAGACGGATATGGCAGCAGAAGACCACTCACACAACAAATAAAGTCCATGAACTACGAAGACATCTGGCAGATACAGGATGAGATAACGGCATCGGTCAACTCCCTTGGCTTTTCCCTATGGGACTTGCATTACGACCGTTCGTTCTTTTCCTTCCACTTGGAGTTGAATGAGCACCTTCCTGACGACACCTTGTCATCCTTTTGCTCACAGATGCCATTTTCTACAGACTATGACGGAGAAGACTGTCATGGCTCAGTGTTTACGTTGTACCCATAAAAATCGAAGACTATGAAAATAAAGAATATCGACCATTTCGTAATCACTACACAGAATTTGCGGGCGTGTCTCGATTTATATGTAGGAGTATTAGGCATGGGACACCGGCGAAGTAAAGGCCATTACAACCTATACTTTCCCGGTGGCAAAATCTCTATCCATACCTGTAAAGGTGAGTTTCAGCCAGCTGCTCTAAATTCAACTTATGGCTCACAGGACTTCTGCCTGATAGTAGAGGATGACCTGCAAACCGTCAAACGAGAATTAGAGACCAAAGGTATCACACCTCTGACGGATATTGTTGAGCGTCATGGTGCCCACGGAGTCATGCACAGCCTGTATGTCTGAGATTTCGATGGTAATCTCGTGGAACTAAGCAGCTACAGGTAAAGTACATGTCCGAATTGCGGTCTTACTAATCTCAGACAGAGGCTTACTTCTGTGCCGGTTCCCATTTACAACGGACGGGAGAAACGATAGCTCCCTCTGCTTTAAGCTCCTTCATAGCCTTATCCACTTCCTTGCGGTCAATGCCAGAGAGTTCTGCTATCTTACCTGCGTTGAGCGGCGTTCCGGCCTGCTTCATAGTCTCCAATACTGTGTCTTTTGTTGCCATAATAGTGTCTCCTATATTTTATGTTGTTGATAATGTATCCAAGTTTGACTCATCTTCATTCGTATCGTTTTCGGCTTTCTTGATCGCTTTCCAGTCAAGCAGATTGTCATCGAGAACGTCATTAATCAAAGATTCCGGCCAGATTACTGTATAGTCATCCAGTGAGACGTTGTCCATTACCATCATCTCATCTTCTAAATATACAGTGTTAAGTCTTGAACATATAATATCCAAAAGGATTTCTGCATTGTCAAGGTATAAGTCTTCATTAAACTCATACAATTCATCAAAAGACGCATCACTTCCATATTCCTTAAAGAACTGTCTCAACAAGTACATTTCCTCGATAGTAAACCGAAGTGGCTCATTGGTTCTTCGTGGAAGCTTATGGGCAGCCTTACCTGTTTCATAATTCATCCTCGGTTCGAACTCGAAGTAATAGTCCTTTTCAAAAATGTCTCCTAAGTTCATTGTTGTATGCTGATTTGGTTTGCACGCAAAGATACGAATAAAGTTTGATATTCATCTACGATAGCCTACTATTCTTTCAAAGGCGCGATTTTTGTATCAAACAGCGGGCTGAGGAGCTTTGCAATTTTCTTCAGCCATTCCTTGTCAATGTCATCGTAAGCACTATAGCCTTTGCTGTCAACATCAATGACGGCAATCACGTCATCATCCTTAAATACCGGCATCACTATCTCAGACCGAGACTTCGATGAACAGGCGATGTGTCTGGGAAACTGTCCGTTAATCTATCTCCTATCTTGTTCTAATGTACTTAATCATGATAGGCAGAGGTAAGGCCCTTCAAGAATAATATTTGAAAAAAAACACGCTCACCCGTTACTTTGTAATCGTAATATGAGAATGTCGATAGAATCAAAGGCCTGCTGAACTCTGATTAATAGTCATTTCCTTCCTATCCATCAAATATAGCCATAATTGAGCACTGTGTCTTACCTAAAATTAAGTGCTATATGCCTTTTCATTAGAAAAACAGGCTAAAAAATAATCTCGGTGGAAATATTTATCCTACTTGATTTTGTTAGTTCAACAAATAACGTTACCTTTGCAACGATACATCGACTCCATATAAAAGAAGCGACGTCTTCGGGGGGGCTGTTGTGTTGAAAGCTTGAATCAGGAAAGAGTCCTGTTAAAACTAAATTGTGGTATGAAAGAGATAAACACTGGATTGGAATCCAGATTTTTTACACCACATAATGGCGGCCTGAATACTGCTGATGTTAATCCTGATCAGTGCCCGTCGAGCCTTTCGGGTTCACTATCGAACACTCCTGCGACTGACAGGAGTGGAACGAAAGAAATGCCCATACCACATATAGCAGTCAACAGAGAAAAAAATGAACTAAAATGGTATGTTGTTCTTTTCGACAAGCCCAATCAGGAGCTCAAGTTCAAGAGAACTGTGCAAGCGGATGTTGAGCATACCAAAAATATTTTGGAGGTCTATTGCCCTACAAGAGTCGTTAAGGAATATCATAAAGGTAATAACGGCGCAAAAGCGGTAAAGCCATCTAATGGCAAAAATGCAGGCTTGCCGTATCGGGAGAAGCCTCTTTTTACTGGCGCTGATTTCGTCTATGCCTCTTATCAAGGACTTTCTTTTTATTTAAAGGAGTATTATCCAAGCGGCAGCATCCAGCTCAAAAGGAAATCGACGGCAAATATGAAATCTGAACCCTTGACAGTGCCAGAGGATCAGATGAGTAAGTTCATGAACTTCAATGACAACATGATTGACTATGTCGTCAAGCTTAATAAGCCATTCAAGGATTATGCTTTCAACAAAAAGGAAGGCATGCCCAATGATACCGTAAAAATTGTAGATGGCGTTTTAGCAGGTCTAACTGGCTATTTTACCAAAATAGCCGGCAACAGAGGCATGGTTTTCAATGTTACCAATCCCTATGGTGGTGAACCCTTAACGTTTGCAGTACCAAATATATGGGACTTTCATGTTGTAAGGCTTCACAATGCTGAATCAGACAAGCAGACCATAGTCTCTGCTAAAGCTCGTGGAGTAGATTTGTTGATAGGATTATTACAGAGTTGTGGGTATGGCGATTCCATTATTAAATCGGAATTTGACATTCTGTTAAACAAATTGGCTAATGGCATTTCGTTGCAGAAAGCAGTGGAAGACCTTGTTTGTCAGCGTAAGGCTATTCTTGATCATTCCATAAAACAGAATAATGGAGCTAACCAGAAAGAAGAAAGCTTCAATACGAACAAGAAAGATACACCTACAACACCTGCAAAGGAGACAAGACTTCAACTAACAAAGTGCTTGGCAAAACGTACTTTAGATATTACAGAAGATGACAAGCAGCTCATATTCTATCTCGGCAGTTATGTTAGAGAATTTCCACGGTATGTACAAGAGAATTGGCGACAGTTTTATCTCCGACCTTTTCTTACTCCTACATCAGGAGTTGTTATTCCCGAAGGGAATGATTATGTCATCGTTAGCCACAGTGACTTCAAAGAAGTTATCAAGCGCGTAGCCATCGGTGAGGATGTATATCATCCTTCGAATGGTAAGGAAGAAGTGAGGAGAAGTTTCTATTATGCCCATGTAGGCATCAAGAGGCAAAACAAAGACTACATTCTCTTTACGAATTGGGATAAATTCCTCGGCGCGTATTTTGCTACTGATGGTATGGAAAGAGTAAAGCTCCTAAAAAGCCTAAAGAAGGAGGATGATACCCGTAAATCCCAAGAAGCATTTTGTAAATATGCTGGAGAGCTATACAATGTATTGAAAGGACAATCCTTACCTCTAGTTGCAACACAAGATTTTAGTTTAAATGCGAGAACAAATATAAATGTCTTGTCCATTACTATCCCCAATCTAGTGTTGTCAACGGGTGAAGAGCTTGAAGACTCCATTGAAATAAAAGAAGCCTTAGAGTGCCTTGTGAATACTGGAGTAAAGATCTGCAAACAGATTAATTCCAGTACACACCTGGCTGTTTGGCGTGACTACCTTACAACAGTATGGTTACACGAATAAAGAACTCACGATATGCACTATACATACAAAGGTAAGGATTATCCGAAAAATATAAAGCTTCATTATCCTGAAGTGGAGACCATTCTGTCGAAGGATCCATTGGATATAACACTTCGGGAAATGAATCACCTTTATGATCTTCCTTTAGAAAGCTTCACAGAGGACGAGAATAATCTTATCCTTCGTGAACTGGGCAGACAACAAGGAAAGACCCTTGATGAGTTACCGGTAGACAAGATTGTCAACCCCTTTATTATCCGAAACACACTCGTCTGCTTGACCACATCCTACGACTTCAATTCGTTCGATGTAGTGTTGGAAATACTGCGTCAAACGGAGGATATAATCAACTTCAATTTGCCGGATTACGATGGGTTCACATATATTCTTCCGATGTTATCCTTGATGTTCGAGTATAAACCTCATTATCTTGAGAAGTTCATGTTGGAGGGAGGTATTACCGTTCGTGGTAAGCAAATCGTGGCTGAGCAACTGTCACGTATGGCTTCTGATCTTAATGTTGGCAATGAAGATCATAAGAAAAAGATCCGCGAGCAACTTGTGTCAATATTTGGCAATGTCATGAAAGCCTACATCTCTGATTATCCCGCGAGCAGACTATGTGACAAACAACTCATTAGCCATGTAGTAAAGGCAATAGTCAACGCAGGACTTGGAGAATTGTCCGAACAAGTGAAAACAGTATACGAAAAGGATATGATTGACAAAAATATCTGTGGAGACTTGGACGTAAATCTCTCTATTATACAGGACAACACTCCTGCTGACATGAATTATGTAGAGACTCAACCATATCCCCTCATGTTCCTGCCACTACATTATCTGTGGCCAAACGACGATACAGAGAATTTCGAGTAGGCAATACTAAAAATTCATAATGCTATGGATATAATTATGACACTAGTGTCTCCTAACAATTGTTAATTGAATTTGAAGTCTATACATAGTTGCCCATCGTCGCCATCCTCGTATTCCATCTTAAAGGGTTGGAACAGTTCATTAATACTGTCTTTAACGAGTAACGAGTTGCCCAGTATTCGCATCACCTCCACGACAGGCCTTCCAATCTTTAAGTCATGCTCTAGTAACCCCTACTATGTAGGGCATACCGGGAATCATAAGATAGTAACAACGGTACATGACCTTAACTTCTACACTTATCCCGAAATGCTACCTAATGCAGAGGACGTTCAACATAAGATGGAAGTTACATGTAAGGATGCCGATGCCATTATCTGTGTGAGCGAAGAAACTAAACAGAATCTGCTGAAGTATATTGATATACCAAAAGAAAAATGCCATGTTATTTTGGAGGGGTGTGAGCAGACTTTGATTCATTCTAATGTAGCAAGGCTTCATAAAAAACCCTACATATTTTATATAGGTGGTCGCAATGGATATAAGAACTTCTTACGATTTCTTCAGGCATACAGTAAGATGGAGACAAAGGTTGACCTTGTTTGTACAGGTTCATCATGGAAGCCTTCTGAGATAGAACTTATAAATAGACTTGGAATTAAGAATAGAATCTTTCAGAAGTTTGTTACAGATGATGAATTGAGCATTTTGCTTTGCAATGCGGAGTTCTTCGTTTATCCATCACTTGCCGATGGCTTTGGCTTACCAATACTTGAAGCGGCCCGTTGCCATTGTCCTTGTGTCGTAAGCGATTTGATGTGCTTCCATGAGGTTGCAGGCGACACTGCTCTTTACTTCAATCCTAAATCAGTTGATGACATCACCAAAACAATGGAAAAAGCTATTTCGGACGCAGCTCGTCTCAAACACCTCGCAGACTTAGGGCAAGAGAATCTCAAGAATTTCACTTGGAAGAAGACGGCTGAGGAGACGGCTGTGGTTTATAGAGGCTTGGTGTAATAAGAGTGCCAGGGCGGACAGGAACAGACTAATAGGATCTATAGAATGCTTCACCTTCTTATATATTCTACCATCAGAAACGAACGGATTAACGTTAATAGCGAAGATGATACATTATGTAATTCCATCATAGATAAGTTATGGAAAAGCACTGATGTTGATACATATATGGGAGGAAGTTGTGTCCGCATCAGAATTGGAGAAAAGACAAAAGAGGCGATTCAATGGATCGTTGATAAATACGAGAAAGACTATCCGTCATTAAATAAGTTGCTTACGCCAATAAAGAATCTCAAGAACGGGCAAGGCTTTTACATCATCAACGAAGACA
>Ga0256406_1003493_pt1 | contig 19449 bp, 18 predicted proteins | sample RumenRJG_03DNA_FD_185986 | JGI IMG/M metagenome (GOLD analysis project Ga0256406, IMG submission 185986) | Bovine rumen microbial communities from Lethbridge, Alberta, Canada - RJG_03 | ecosystem: Host-associated > Mammals > Digestive system > Stomach > Rumen | place: Canada: Alberta | collected...
TAATAATTATTGGATAAAATTATCGTCAATTCTTCACTCATTTCTTTCTTTTTATAGGTGTTCAGGCGAGTAAACTCGTAGTCTTGGAAATTATTGTCCGAGAAAACAAGCCGCTTGCGGCGAAAAGAAGAGACATCATTGTATAAGATAATTTTGTGTGGTTACTTAGTTGTTTGCCAAGAGTCTCAACTGGCTCTCCACCTCCTTGTTGGTCAGATGAAGGAAACCTGCAGCGTGGTTGTACTGTTGCCCGTCGCGGATAATCCACTGGAGGAACTGGTCGATGTCGGTGTCGAAACTGTTATAGGTGAAACCAATGTTTTCTACAGGGATGAGGTCGATGTCTTCATTCTCGATTAGTTCAAGTGCCTCGTCAAGATTGCCGGAACGGAGTGCTTCACGTTGGCTTGCCTTCACATCAAGGGGCAGGAGGGCAAGGTCACTGCGCAGAGTGCGTGAAGAGAGGTCGTAGAGGTTGCTCAGTGCATTGAACGTGACCGAAGCCTTGTCTTCGCTGATGGCAGAGAGCAGGTAGAGATCGTCACCTGCAATGCGGTTGCCACGCAAGTCATCAATGGTGCGTCCGAAGTGAGAGGCGAAGATGCCGGACAGAGATGTCTTACTGCTGCCAGAATATACCGTCAACTTGTCTTTCAGTTTGTTGTGCTTTCCCTCCACTTCTTCTTCGTACTCTTCATCAAGGTCTTCCGCTGTGAAAAAGAGGCTCTTGATGTCCTTGCTCTTCCACACCTTCTTCTGGATGTCGCCTAAGAGAGGATTATCTGTGGAGGTGACAGGAAGTAGAGCATAACGGCCCACATAGGTGACATTCACCCCCTCCTGATGGCTGCTCACCAGCGTCAGGTCAGCGTCAGCGTTCTTGCCACTCACCAGGGCGATCTGCACGTTGGGATTCACCGTCTTGTACCCCTCAATCCATTTCTCCACCAAGGCCTTGCTTGCCTTGTTCACTTTCACTGTGATCACGCCATCGTTCTGCGCTGTTGTCGCACTTGCCGTCAATGTCACGGCCACTGCTATTGCTGTAAAAAATGCTTTCATCTTCATGCTTTTATATTTAATATGTGTAACTTTCGAGTTGATTTCTAAATCTGGTGCAAAGGTACGGACATTTCACCGTGCCCGAAATCACTTTGATGGGGGATATTGCTACCATACTTGTGGTATATACATGAGAAAAAGAGAAGGCTGCAATGTTTGCAACCTTCTCTTTTTCTTTGACTTGAACCCTAATATTAATTCTCAACTATTTCACCACTTCCACATCACTATATGCCATTCGTTTCCCCTGTGCAAGTCGAACCCCCTCCACACGTATGACCTTCGCACGAGTGGGCTTGCATCGCACCGTCTGCCAGATGGGGTTGTTGACGATGTTGGAGAACTCACCTTCTCCCAAAGTCTCCCAATGGTTCCAGTCGGTAGTGGCTGCGATGCGGTAATGCGTGATGATGCCATCGCGCGAATCTTGTGGGGGAAGGTAACGGAAAGCAGTGACGGTTGTCTCCTGGTCGAGGTTGACAAACATCATGTTGTCTGTGGCAAAGAAGATGTAATAGTCCGATGCATGTTTCTCGCCAGCGTTCGGAGTGTCTTGACTGATGTCGGGAGCCAGATATAAACCGAGTTTCTGGATGACTGGTTCAGCCTTGCAGTCGGTGATGGTGAAACGCAGTTGAGTGGCCTTGACGGTGGGAAAGCAGATGATGCGACGGTGCCCGATGGTGGTGAGGCCGTCATGCCCCTCCACCAGTTCGTCTTTCAATGGTATCCATTGACCATCGACAAAGGCTTCAAGGGTGAATTTCTTCACACGCTGACCCAGGGAGATGTCTTCTTCGGCAAGGAAACGGTTGACAGTGGTTGGCTTTTTGAACGTGAGAGTGAACGACCTGTTGACGAGGTTTGGATGTTTCACTTCCTTGACGATGTTCTTTTGGAACACCTCATCTATCATCTTCTTGAAGGCGATGCCTCGCAAACTGTCAGTGGGATGGATACGTCCGTTAGGGGCAATGGGGAAGTTGAGCAGCAGCGTGGAATTGCGCCCAACAGATTTATAATATGTGTCCATTAACTTTGATAGGCTCTTCACGTTCTCGTTCTCCGTCTCGTGGTAGAACCATCCGGGGCGTATGCTGGTGTTTGTTTCTGCAGCTACCCATGAGTCACCGTTTTCCAATCCGAAGCGTAACATGTTACCGGACACATCCCCTTCCTTGTTCAGGAGGCTCCAGTTGGTTTCACCTACACTACCTGCCTCGTTGCCCACCCAGCGCAGGTCGCCACGGTCTCCACCATCATTCCATATCACGCACTTAGGTTGCAGTTCCCGAATCATACGGAAGGTCTCGCCCCATTCGTAGTAAGTTTTGGCATCGATGCGGCGTGTTTCATTTGCTCCACCATACCAGCCATCGCCACCATTAGCTCCATCGAACCATACCTCGAAGATGTCGCCGTATTGAGTCAACAATTCACGCAACTGATTGCGAAAATAAGTGATGTATTCAGGTTTCCCATAATCTGGATGGTTTCTGTCCCACGGAGAAAGATAGACGGCGAATTTCAAACCCTCCTTGCGACAAGCATCAGCCAGCTCACGCACCACATCGCCTTTGCCATCCTTCCAGGGCGAGTTCTTTACCGAGTATTCCGTATAGGCAGAAGGCCACATGCAAAATCCGCAGTGATGCTTGGCAGTGAAGATGATACCCTTCATGCCTGCCTGTTTGCACACACGTGCCCACTGCTGGCAATCCAAACTGGAAGGATTGAACAATTTCGGGTCTTCATTTCCGAAACCCCATTCTTGGTCTGTGTAAGTGTTCAGCGAGTAATGGATGAACGCATACATTTCCATCTCTTGCCACCGCAGCTGGTTTTCAGTGGGCACTGGTCCACAGGGCTCCACTTGCGCTTTCAGCATGATGGAGACCAACGTGACCAGCATGAATAAACCAGAACGCTTTGTTTGTGCCCATGTTGATAAGGTGGTACATGCTACTAATGGGGGAATCAAGATTGTTTTTAGTTTTCTCATGTTTTGGTATTTTTGTTTGCAAAGGTACGAAACTATGAGTTTGTGATGTGTCATAATATTATCCAAGAATAGGACAATCTTGTGACAGATGTGCTAAAATACCTACTCAACTTTCGGAAGTGACGAAGTAATCGAAGTTAAAGGAGTTAATGACGATACCCAGTCAATGAAAATTAGGAATTAGGAATGAGGAATTGCCATGCGGGATATGACAGTTAATTGCCAACTGTCAACTGTCAACTAAGCAAACGTCGATCACTTCGAGCGTAGCGCTCACTTCGGTAACTTCATTAACTTCAAAAAAATATAACTTGCGAAACTTAAAAACACCTATTTTAAGTTTCGGAAGTGAAAGAGGATGTTTGCCTGATTGAGAATATAAACTATAAAATGTTTTATCAGTAGAATATTCATCTATTTGTATTTGGTATTTTAGATAAATTTACCAAACAAAAGGCTTTTTATTGGAAGAAATTTAAAGTGTCCATACCTTTGCAGCGAAAATCAAGGATAAAAGGACAATGGACAAAAAACACATCATCATTGCTGACAATCAAGACATCACACGGTTGGGGCTGAAAACCCTGGTGCGTGTAGCGTTGAAAGACGTGGAGGGACTGGAGGTGAAGGAACTGGGGCACAGGGCGGAACTGATTGCCGAACTGAAGGAAAACCCCGATTCGGTGGTCATTATCGACTACACACTTTTCGATCTCGGCAGTCCCGATGAGTTGCTCAATCTAAGTGAACGGTTTCCCTTTGTGTTGTGGGTGCTCTTCTCTGCTGATTTAACCGAGCAACTGATGCGTCGACTCAGTGTAGAACTCCAATTTAGCATGATTCTGAAGGACGATTCAGCGCAGGAAATCATTACAGCGCTGAAGTGTGCTGTTACGGGAGTCCGTTTCCTCTGTCATCAAGTGACCAATTTGTTGCTTACCCCCTCACCCCAACAGTCGGCATTGGAGCGTGACCAACTGACTGCCACCGAGAAGGAGGTGTTGAGGCTCATCGCCTTGGGTAAATCGGTGAAGGAGATTGCAGCCGAACGCAATTCGAGCATCCATACTATCACGACCCACAAGAAGAACATCTTCCGCAAAATCAACGTGAACACCATCTATGAAGCTACGAAGTACGCTCTGAGGGCTGGACTGGTGGAGATGGTGGAGTACTATATTTAAAAATTAACTCAAGTTTCGCAAGTGCTCAACTTTTTTGGAGTTAAAGGAGTTAGAGTAGTTAAAGTAGTTAAAGCCAAATGTGATAGACCCCTCCAACTAAAGCCCCCTCCGACTCCCCTGTTGAGGGGAGAGAAGTTAGAGTTAGGGTTAAAGTTAGGGTTAATGTCAGAGTATCGGCTTTAACTCCAGAGCGGAGCGGTAACTCCTATAACTCCTTTAACTCCAAAGAAGTAAAACTTGCAAAACTTAAATAGATTGACAATAGATGAAAAAATCAACAATAGCGATTCAAACAAGATACCCTCTCCCTGATGCCTATGGGGCAGTGGGAATGCCGGTGTATCATACGGCAGCCTATGAGTTTGCCACCGCCAAAGAGATGGCTGATGCCTTCTGTGGTCGTTCAGCGGCACCCAGTTATTCGAGGGTGACAAACCCTACCGTAACCCATTTTGAGGATCGTGTAAAAGCACTGACTGGTGCAGCCAACGTATTTGCCTTCTGCTCGGGCATGGCTGCTATCACCAACGCATTGCTGGCAGTGGTGGAACACGGACAGAACATCGTCACCTCACGCCATTTGTTCGGCAACACGGTGGGACTTATCAACCGCACGTTAGCACGACTTGGGGTGGAAGGGCGTTTTATAGATTTACTTGATCTTGATGCTGTTCGCCAGGCTGTGGATGAACGGACGGCTTGCATCTTTCTGGAAATCATCACTAACCCGCAGATGGAGGTGGCTGACCTCGGTGCTTTGGCAGAGATAGCCCACGAACGGGGCATTCCCCTCATTGCCGACACGACCATCATCCCCTTCACTCAGTTCAGTGCCAAGGATTTGGGTGTCGATATAGAGGTGGTGAGCAGTACAAAATACATCTCTGGTGGTGCCACTTCATTGGGAGGATTGCTGATAGAATATGGTGCCTTTCCTCAGGTGGCACAACGTATCCGTGCAGAACTGCTCTACAACCTTGGCAGTTACATGGCTCCCCATGCTGCCTACATGCAGACATTGGGTTTGGAAACCCTTGATGCCCGCTATCGGGTACAGGCACAGAACGCGTTGGACTTGGCGCAGCGACTGGTTGATGTGCCGCAGATTGTGCAGACCAATTATGTGGGGCTGGAGACGAATCCTTTCTACACCTTGGCACAGAAGCAGTTTGGTCCTACGGCTGGGGCTATGCTCACCATCGACCTGAGCGACAAGCAGGCTTGCTTCCACTTCATCGACCACTTGCGGCTGGTGCGGCGTGTGACGAATCTGTTTGACAACAAGACTCTGGCCATCCATCCCTACAGCACTATCTTCGGCCCCTTCAGCCGCAGTCAGAAACTGGCGATGGATGTGCGCGACACGACTATCCGGCTCTCGGTGGGACTGGAGGATGTGGACGACATCTATGAGGATATTGTGCAGGCTCTACCATGAAAGTGGTAGCAGAATGCCACAGAGAGGGGATTGTGCGGCAGATGGAAAACAACGAACTTTGCATCGGAAAATAGGTGTTGATAATTGTGAAATCGCCCAGCGCATGGGCTGGCAAAAAACTTTATGTAACTATGGCAAAGAAAATCGCAAGCAGTCTGGTGGAACTGATTGGAAAGACACCGCTGCTGGAACTCTCGAAGACCGAGAAGAACGAACGCCTCAGGGCACGGGTGTTGGCAAAACTGGAGTATCTGAATCCTGGGCGCAGTGTGAAAGACCGCGTCGGCTTGGCACTCATTGAGAAGGCTGAACGTGAGGGTGTACTTACCCGCAACACGGTCATCATCGAACCCACCAGTGGTAACACAGGTGTGGGATTGGCAATGGTGGCTGCACAGCGTGGCTACAAACTCATTCTCACCATGCCAGACAGTATGAGCGTTGAACGTCGGGCACTTTTGCGGAGCCTCGGTGCCAAATTGGTGCTTACTCCAGCCTACGAGGGCATGCCTGGAGCCATCCGCAAAGCACAGGAACTGGCTGCCGAAACAAATGCTTTCATCCCTCAGCAGTTTGACAATGATGCCAATCCGCAGATTCACCGCACCACAACAGCCCAAGAAGTTTTGGCTGACACAGACGGAGAGGTGGATATCTTTGTGGCGGGTGTAGGCACAGGTGGAACCATCACAGGCGTGGGTGAGGTGTTGAAAAGTCGCAATCCTAAAGTGAAAGTGGTGGCTGTGGAGCCACAGGACTCTCCTGTGTTGTCTGGTGGTAAGCCTGGTCCGCACAAGTTGCAGGGTATTGGGGCTGGATTTGCTCCCAAGGTGCTGAACACGGGGGTGTATGATGAAATCTTCCGTGTGAAGAACGAGGATGCCTTTGCCACCAGTCGTCAGTTGGCGAAAACGGAAGGACTGCTGGTGGGCATATCAAGTGGCGCAGCGGCTTATGCAGCCCTCCAGATAGCCAAACGCCCGGAGAATGCAGGTAAGACCATCGTGGTGCTGTTGCCTGACACGGGAGAACGATACCTGAGCACGGCACTTTTCTCGGATAATTGATGATTGAAAAAACAAGCCGCATGGCTTCATTATTCATTGTTAATTATTAATTGTTAATTGTTAATTATTCATTGTTCATTAAAAATCGCCCAGCGCATGGGCTGGCAAAAAACTTCATAATTATGGCAAAGATTTATGTAAATGGAGATGAACAGGAGGTTCAACTCCCTGCTACTGTGGCAGATTTAATTCAACAGAACAATGTGGCACAACCCGACATGGTGAGTGTGCAAGTGAACGAAGAATTCGTGGACAGGGAAGAGTTCGCCACCCTCCAACTCAATGAGGGTGACGAGGTGGATTTCCTGTACTTTATGGGAGGAGGCGGAGGATTTACCATCTGACTAATTACAATGTACAATTTAGACTGACGCAATGTGCGCAAGCCGCATGGCAAATTGTACATTGTACATGGTAAATTGTAAACTCAATTAATTGTAAATAGTAAATTGTCAAATTGTAAATAAAATTATGTTTGATTTTACAGAAGAAGAACTGAACCGCTATTCGCGCCATATCCTCTTGCAGGACGTGGGCGTGGAAGGACAGGAAAAGATACGCGAAGGACGTGTGCTCATCGTGGGTGCAGGCGGACTGGGTGCCCCTGTGGCCATGTATCTGGCAGCGGCTGGTGTGGGCACCATCGGCATTGTGGATGGCGATGTGGTGGATTTGAGCAACTTGCAACGACAGATCATCCACACCACGCCCGATGTGGATAAGTGGAAGGTGGAGTCGGCCAAGGAGACCATCAATGCCATCAATCCACACGTGAAAGTGGAAACCCACCGTGAGTTCTTGATGGCAGACAATGCCCTCGACATCATAAAAGAATATGACTTCATCGTCGATGGCACAGACAACTTCCCCGTCAAGTTTCTCATCAACGATGCCTGTGTGATGGCTGGCAAACCGTTCAGCCACGGTGGCATCCTGCGCTTTGAGGGACAGACATTCACGCATGTGCCAGGCTCGGCTTGCTACCGCTGTATGTTCAAGAGTCCTCCACCGCCAGGTGCAGTGCCTACGTGCAGTCAGGCAGGGGTGTTGGGTGCCATTGCTGGTATGCTGGGTACGATTCAGGCGGCTGAAACACTGAAGTATCTGACGGGAGTGGGTGAACTGCTGACCAACAAACTGCTCACTTTCAACGCCAAGACGATGGACTTCCGGAAGATAAGCGTGAAGAAGACCGACAAGTGCCCCATCTGTGGCACGAACCCTACGGTGACGAAACTGATTGATTACGAACAGGCTGCTTGCGACCTGCATAAATAGACTCTCTCCCTGTGAGGGGGTGGTTTCTAAAACAGATATAATAAAGATAGTGTATGGAACAAAATGGTACGACAGGCATCCCGCTCCCTCCCTCGCAGGGAGGGCAGGGGGAGGGTCTTCAGAAGAAACTCTCATTGATTGCTTTTTCGGGCGACTTCGACAAACTCACGGCGGTGTTCACACTCGCCACGGGGGCTGCTGCAGTGGGCTACGAAGTGAACATCTTCTTCACCTTCTGGGGCTTGGATGCCATCAAGCAGAAGCGTGGCAGAAGTTTCATCGGGGGCAACTGGCTCACCAAAATCTTCGGCTTCATGATGGGCGGTCTGAGCGTGGCACCCAACAGCAAGTTCAACTTCTTGGGTATCGGCCCTCAGATTTTCCGGCACTTGATGCGGAAGAACAACGTGGCCACCCTCGAAGAACTGGTGGATGCCGCCAATGCGCTTGGCGTGAACCTCTATGCTTGTGAGATGGCGATGCACGTGCTTGGACTGGAGAAGAAGGACTTCATTCACGAAGTGAAGGACGTGCTCGGCGTAGCCACCTTCCTGCAAATCAGCGAAGGAGGAAGAACCTTGTTTATATAAATGAATAGAAAAACTAGGAAGTCATAGAATTTATAGAATGGCTAGAAATTCTAGATAATTACCAAAAACAAAAAACAATGGCAACACACACACTTGACATCACCAAAGAGCATTGTCCCATGACTTTCGTGAAGACAAAACTCAAACTGGCGCAGATTGCGGCTGGTGACACACTTGAGGTTCTCTTGACCGAAGGTGAACCTTTAGAGAATGTGCCTCGTTCGGCAACGGAACAGGGCTATAACGTCCTTTCGGTGGAACACGTGGAGGGTAATGTACACAAAGTAACGATACAAAAATGAGCGTAACCATCACAGAAACGGCCTATCAGTCCATCTTGGCACAGGCACGGAAGGATGCACCTGTGGAGTCGTGCGGCTACTTGTTGGGACCCGACAAGGAAACCGCCACAGAGAACTTCCCGATGACGAACATAGACCACTCGGAGGAACACTTCAGTTTCGACCCCAAGGAGCAGTTTGCCGCCGTGAAGTATGCCCGCAAAAACGGTCTGAAGATAGTGGGCAACTGGCATAGCCATCCTGCCTCACCCTCGCGTCCGTCGGAGGAGGACAAGCGACTGGCTTACGACCCCAACATCCTCTACTTCATCCTCTCGCTGGCAGCAGAAGAGCCTGTGCTCAATGCTTTCCGCATTGTAGATGGTGAAGTGAAGGAAAAGTATCTACTTAGATAATGGTATGTACCATTTGACCATTTACAATGTACCAATTAGGCTGACGCAATGTGCGCAAGCCGCATGGCAAATTGTACATTGTAAATTGTCAAATTGTAAATAAAATGGATTGTAAATTGTAAATCACCAAATCGTAATTTTAATTATGGCAGACAACAACATTCAGCGCAGCATTACGACTGCAACGGCTCGCAAACTGGCGAACACGACCAAAACGCCCCCTCAGATGGGCAGTATCACACCGAGACTTCTCCTCAAACTTCTTCCTTGGACTCAGGTGGAGAGCGGCACCTATCGTGTCAACCGTACCAAGGTGGAACTGAAGAAAGCAGAACGCATCGAGATTCAGTACTTGGGCGGAGTGCCCAGTTTTACAGCCAAGAACCTCCGTGCCATTCCACTCTTCCAGAATATCGATCAGGAGATTGTGACACGGCTGGCAAGGAATTTTGTGCCAGTGGAAGTGGCACGTGGCAAGAATCTTGTGAAGCAAGGGAAAGACAAACAGCGTTTCTTCATTGTAGCAGGTGGACAGGCTGAGGTCATCAGCACTGGCACGCATGGGGAGGAACTGCGTATCGCTCTGTTGGGAGCAGGCGAATACTTTGGTGAGGCAGACTTGCTCAGTGCCGCCGACTCTACGGTGAGCGTACGTTCGGTGACTGACTCTGTATTCCTCGTACTCGACACCCCTGTGCTGGAGTCTCTCATCGAGGAGATTCCCGACTTCCGTTCACAGTTCAACAATGCTGTGGATAAGCAACTGCGCCTCAAAGCCACGGTGAACGAGCATGGCGAGAAGCACATCGACCTTGTGAGTGGCCATGAGGAAGACAACGTCATCCCTGAAACCTACATCGACTACGAGGAGAACCCTACCGAATACTCGCTCAATACCTTGCAGACCGTGGTGAGAGTTCACACTCGTGTGAGCGACCTCTACAATGCACCTTACAACCAACTCGAACAGCAGTTGCGTCTCAGCATCGAGAGCATCAAGGAGCGTCAGGAGTGGGAACTCATCAACAACAAGAAGTTTGGTCTGCTGGCTCAGGCTGCTCCTGGCTACAAGGTGAGTGCGCGCTATGGAGCACCGACACCTGATGATCTGGACGAATTACTTTCTCTCGTATGGAAAGAGCCGGCCTTCTTCATTGCCAATCCACGTGCCATCGCTGCCTTCGAACGTGAATGCACATGGCGTGGTGTGCCTCCTGTGGCGATTGACCTCTTCGGTACGAAGGTCATCACTTGGCGAGGTGTGCCTATCATCCCATCGGACAAGGTGGAAGTGAAGGGCCAGTATCTGACCAACCGTGGCGTAGGCACTACCGACATCATCTTGGTGCGTGTGGGCGAGAAAGAGCAGGGCGTGGTCGGTCTGCATCAGGCTGGCATCCCCGGTGAGATTGCTCCAAGCCTTTCTGCACGTCTGATGGGGCTTGATCAGTATGGTGTGGCAAGCTACTTGCTCACAAAATACTTCAGCCTTGCCTCACTCACCGACGATGCCATTGCTGTCCTCGAGAACGTGGAGGTAGGTTACTACCATGATTACCAGCACAGAAACAAAATTGAGAAATGAAGGCATGTACCATGTACCATTTACAATGTACAATTTAGGCTGACGCGATGTGCGCAAGCCGCATGGTAAATTGTACATTGTACATGGTAAATTGTAAATGAAAAAGATGTACTTGAACGAATTAGATAATTTCCACTTTGACCTTCCGAGTCAGGGAACAGCCCCACAGGTGGCAGCCCCTGCAGGAGGGTGGGGTGACGTGCCGCTGGTGGGCAGTGTGGAGGATGCTCCTCAGATAGGAAGCCTTTCTCCTGCCGACACGGAACTGTTCAAAGGGGTCATTGCCAAATACTTTGCGGAGGAAGACCCTCTCTGTCCTATCGGACATCTCCCCCATAATGGGGAGAACCATCCGGAGAGTTCCCTGACGACCAACAATCCGGAGGCTCTCCCTCCCCATTACGGGGGAGGGTTGGGGAGAGGGTCTGCCAACGGCTTTGGTATCGGCATTCCCGAAACAGAGATTGTGAAGAATCTTCAGTATGAGGAGGCGGACACGCTCAATCAGGACGAGATTCGCAAGCAATTCCCCATTCTGCAGCAGAAGGTGAATGGTCACGACCTTGTGTGGTTTGACAACGGAGCCACCACCCAGAAACCTCTGCGGGTGATTGATGGTCTGAGCCACTTCTACAAGACCGACTACTCGAACATCCATCGTGGTGCACACACCTTGGCGGCTCGCTCGACCGACCAATATGAGGCGGCTCGTGAAAAGGTGGCACGGTTCATCAATGCCCCGTCGAAGGAAAACATTCTTTTCGTGCGTGGCACCACCGAAGGCATCAACCTTGTGGCGCAGACGTTCGGCAAGAAGTTTCTGGAAGAGGGCGACAACGTCATCGTCTCCACTCTCGACCACCATGCCAATATTGTGCCGTGGCAGCAAATGTGCAAAGAGCAGAAGGCAGAACTGCGCGCCATCCCTATTGACAAGAATGGTGATCTCATCCTCAGCGAACTGGAGCGACTCATCACCCCACGGACAAAGTTCGTGAGTGTGGGGCATGTGAATAATACCTTTGGCACCATCAACGATGTGGAGAGCATCATCCGCACGGCCCACCGCTACAATGTGCCCGTGCTCATCGATGGTGCACAGAGCATTGCGCACACCAAGGTGGATGTGCAGCGGCTCGACTGCGACTTCTTTGTCTTCTCCGGACATAAGATATATGGTCCTTCGGGCATAGGCGCCGTTTATGGCAAAAAGGAATGGCTTGAACAGTTACCCCCTTGGCAAGGAGGTGGCAATATGATTAAGGATGTGACCATCGAGCATACCGAGTTCAATGTGCCGCCAGCCCGTTTTGAGGCTGGCACGCCCAACATCGCCGATGCCATCGGCTTGGGCTACGCGCTCGACTTCGTTCAGAGTGTAGGCATTCGTAACATCGAACGTCACGAACACGAACTGACCGAGTATGCGCGTCAACAAATCAGTCGCATCCCTGGCATCACCATTATGGGTAATCCTAAAAAACGAGTGAGTGTCATCTCGCTCGACATTCCAGGCATCCCTGCCCCACAGGTGGGTCAGATGCTTGACAAAGAGGGGATTGCAGTGCGCGCTGGTCACCATTGTGCTCAGCCAGCCCTCCGAGCCCTCGGCTATGAAATGTCTGTGCGTCCAACCTTTGCGGTTTACAACACGAAAGAAGAGATTGACCGTCTGGTCATCGCTCTCCAGAAAATCGTGTCAAATGGTGCATAGCATGATGAAGTTTTTTGTCCGCCCCATGACTGTCTGTGAAGATAGCATGGGGCTTTTTTTGTCTCAATTCATTTTTTGAATGAGTTGCATCCCTCTTCGGATGGCTTCTTCATTCATGGGGATGAGTTTGTGGTGGCGTTCGGGCAGCGCTTTGTGGAGACCCTTCACCACGTCTTCCATGGTGGCGATGGGGCGTACCTTCAAGAAACCGCCGAGAACCAGCATATTGAACACCTTCGAGTTACCCGTGCGGGCAGCCTCTTCCATGGCATCGATACGATAGACGTTGATGTCATCGCGCTTAGGTGGCTGAATGATAGAATGTCCATCGTAGATGATAGTGCCACCGGGCTTCACTTGTGGCTCAAACTTCTCCAGCGAAGGTTGATTGAGCACGATGGCTGTATCGTAGGCACTGACGATTGGGGAGCTGACCACTTCGTCACTTACGATGACAGTTACGTTGGCAGTACCACCGCGCTGTTCTGGACCGTATGCCGGCATCCAACTCACTTCTTTGCCTTCCATGATGCCAGCGTAGGCAAGAATCTTGCCCATCGAGAGGACGCCCTGTCCTCCAAAACCTGATATGATGATTTCTTCAGTCATACAGACCCCCTCCCCGCTCCCCCTGCGAGGGGGAGAGTAGAATGTTAGTGGGGAGGATTCTACTTCTTATTAACGTCAGTTCGGTATAAGAGAACTCTCTTTCGGAAGTTCTTTTTACCGCTTTGCGGGCTTTAGAAATACAAGAAAAAATAAAAAAATACAAGAAAAAAGCATTTCATTTTCTCTATTTTTTCTTATTCTCTTTTGTTTTTTCTTGTTTTTTTCGAGCCGCCGAAGGCGTAATTCTTATATCGAACTCACATATTATTAATACTTTTCTTTTCTCTTTCCCTCTCTCCTCTTGGTAACTACTCCCTCCCTCCAGGGAGGGTGAGGGGAGGGTCTTCTATTTTTCTGCAGTATTCTTCAAGTCTCCCAACGGATAATAGGGGAACATGTTATCCACCATCCACTGGTTGGCCTGTTCGGGAGTCATCTTCCAGCCAGAGGCACAGGTGGAGACAATTTCGACGAGGGAGGTGCCTCGCTTGTTCATCGAGTTCTCGAATGCCTGACGGATGGCCTTCTTCGCCTTACGGATGTTCGCCACCGTGTTGACTGCCTGACGGGTCACGTAGCAGGTGCCTTCGAGGTTCACAGCCAAGTCGGTGATGTGGAGTGGGTATCCGTGCAGGTCAGCCTGACGACCGTATGGGCAGGTGGCGGTCTTCATGCCCATCAGGGTGGTGGGGGCCATCTGACCGCCTGTCATACCATAGATGGCATTGTTGATGAAAATCATGGCAATGTTCTCCCCACGGTTCAAGGCATGGATGGTTTCGCCCGTGCCGATGCAGGCCATGTCGCCGTCGCCCTGATAGGTGAAGACGAGTTTGTTGGGCCAGAGTCGCTTGATGGCTGATGCACAGGCCGGGGCACGTCCGTGACTGGCTTCAATCCAATCGACATCCACATAGCGGTAGGCAAATACGGCACAGCCCACTGGGCAGATGGCAATGGTGTCTTCCTCCATGCCCATCTCCTCGATGATTTCGGCCACCAGTTTATGAACCACACCATGACTGCAGCCAGGGCAGTAGTGCATCGGCGTCTCGTTCATCAACGTTGGTTTGCCGTAGATTCTATTTTCGGGTATAATAAGTTCTTCGCGTGTCATAAAGACCCCCTCCCCGCTCCCCCAGTGAGGGGGAGAGTAGAATGTTAGTGGGGAGGATTCTACTTCTTATTAATACTTTATCTTTTTTATCTTTACTATTCTCTTTCTCTTCTTTCCCTCTCTCCTCTTGGTAACTACTCCCTCCCTCACAGGGAGGGTGAGGGGAGGGTCTGTCTCACTTCATCCAATAGCCCTTCGGCCAATTATTACTCATTTTTTCGCGTGCCATGCGCTTGAAGTCCTCCACAATTTCCATCGGCGAGGACACCATACCGCCGGAGCGTCCAGAGTGGAACACGGTGGCTTGACCTTCAGTGGCAAGACGCACATCGTTAATCATCTGACCCTCACACTGTTCCACGCAGAGAATGCTCTTGATGCGCTCGGAGAGTTGGCTGATGATTTTGTTGGGGAAAGGCCACAGGGTCTTGGGACGTAGCATGCCAATCTTCACACCTGCCTCGCGGAGCAAGTCGATGGCTTTCATGCTGATACGTGATGAGATTCCATAAGCCACAATCAGGTATTCCGTGTCATCATCCACCTTGTACAGTTCATAATCCACCTCTTCAGCCTCCACTTGACGGTACTTGGCAGCCATCTTCTGGTTGCGCTCCTCCATCATGGCAGGGTCAAACTCCAAGGTGGACATGAAGTTATACTTTCTGTTCTTCAGTCCGATGCCGTTAGTCGCCCAAGGACACTGCTTCGCAATCTCCTCGTCGGTGCGGCGGGGACGATAGGGTGGAAGTTCCACCTTTTCCATCATCTGACCCAGCACACCGTCTGACAGCACGATGACAGGCATGCGCCACTTGAACGTCAGTTCGGCAGCCTTGCCCATGCAGTCGCACATCTCCTGCACACTGTTGGGCGCCAGCACGATGGTGTTGTAGTCACCGTTACCGCCGCCATACACCGCCTGGTAGTAGTCAGCCTGACCTGGTTGAATGGTGCCCAGACCAGGACCTCCACGACCCACGCTGACAATCACACCAGGCAGTTCGTTACCTGCCATGTAACTCAGTCCCTCCTGCATCAGTGCGATACCTGGTGACGAACTGGATGTGAACACCAATTTGCCCGTACAGCCTGCACCATACAGCATATTGATAGATGCCAACTCGCTCTCCGCCTGAAGCACCACCATGCCGGTCGTCTCCCAAGGCTTGTCAGCAGCGAGTGTCTCCAGCACTTCACTCTGGGGGGTGATAGGATAGCCAAAGAAACCGTCGTAGCCGTAGCGGATAGCGGCTTTGGCAATCACCTCATTGCCTTTCAGCAATACAATGTCTTTGCTTGTGTTGTCCATCTTTACTCCTCCTTTTTTCTGTAAACCGTGATGCACCCGTCAGGGCATACAATGGCACAACTAGTGCAACCGTTGCATTGCTCCCAGTTCGTCTGCTCAGCATAATTGTAGCCCTTATGGTTGACGGTGCTGCTCAGTGTGACAAGATGTAATGGACATGCTATCGTGCAGAGGTTACATCCTTTGCAACGTTCAATATCCACAACGATAGCGCCTCTCATTTTTGCCATATAGACCCCCTCCCCGCTCCCCCGGCGCGGGGGAGAGTAGAATGTTAGTGGGGAGGATTCTACTTATTATTAATATTTATCTTTTTTACCTTTACTCTTTTTTGTCCTCTTATCCCTTTCCCTATTTCCTTTCCCTCCTCTTCTTCCCCTCTTCCCTCTTGGTAACTACTCCCTCCCTCACAGGGAGGGTGAGGGTAGGGTCTTCAGGGTAGGGTCTATGGATTATACTGATCCTTATTGTAGAACTCCACGACACTCATTGTCATCTTTCTCAACTCCACAGCCTCCGAACTCGGGTTCAGTTTGATGGCCTCACCATACGAATCCAGACACACCTTCCAGTCCATCCTGGCGTATGCCTCCTTCCCCCTCGCTATCCATTCTTGTTCAGTCATCTTGTAAAGTTTAGAGTTTGGTGTTTAGAGTTTAGAGAGGCTGACGCGGTCTTTCAACCTTGACCTTTACCTTGACTTTAACCTTAGCCTCTTCTCTTTGCCAGTGTGCCTTGCGGTTTTGCCGCATGGGTCTCCCTCATCCCTCTGTCTTCTTCGCATCCTTCTCCCTAATTTCCACTCTTCTAATCTTGCCCGAATGAGTTTTCGGCAGTTCATCCACAAACTCCACCACACGAGGGTACTTATATGGTGCAGTAGTCCTCTTCACATGGTCTTGCAACTCCTTCACCAAGTCCTCATTTGCCTTATCTTTCCATTCCTTGCCCAGCACAATCGTTGCCTTCACCACCATGCCGCGAATATCATCTGGCACACCCGTGATGGCGCATTCGACCACAGCAGGGTGGGTCATCAGCGCACTCTCCACCTCGAACGGCCCAATCCTGTAGCCCGATGATTTGATCACATCATCCGCACGACCCACAAACCAGTAGTAACCATCCTCATCCTTATACGCCAAGTCGCCCGTGAAGTAGAATCCGTCGTGCCATCCCCTCTTCGTCTCCCCGTCATTATGATAGTATTCGCAACACAGACCGATAGGCTTTTTCGGACTTGTGCGGATGGCAATCTGTCCCTCTTCGCCCACTTTGGCTTCCTTCCCTTCGGAAGTCAGCAGATGGATGTCATATTGCGGCATCGGCTTGCCCATCGACCCAGGTTTCGTCTTCATCCACGGGGTGGTGCCAATCAGACAAGTCGTCTCGCTCTGTCCGAAACCCTCCTTGATTTCCAGTCCTGTAATCTCTTTGAACTTATCAAACACCGCCGAGTTCAGCGCCTCGCCAGCCGTCGTCACATGTTCCAGCGAACTGAGGTCGAAACGGCTCAAGTCCTCACGAATCATAAAGCGGTAAATCGTCGGAGGAGCACAGAAACTGGTGATGCGGTACTGTCCCACCTTCTCCAGAATATCGGCAGCGTGGAACTTCTCGTGGTCATACACAAACAATGTAGCCCCGGCAATCCACTGCCCATACATCTTACCCCATGTAGCCTTTGCCCAACCCGTGTCAGCCACCGTCAGGTGCAAACTGCCTATGTGCAGGTTGTGCCAGAACGCCCCCGTGCCGATATGTCCCAATGGATAAGTGTGGTCATGAATCGCCATCTTGGGCTGTCCGTTCGTGCCTGAAGTGAAGTACATGAGCAGGAAATCCGAAGATTTCGTCACACGCTCGCCCTTGTATTCCTGCGCCACCTTCACACCAGCCTTGAAGTCATCCCATCCTTCGGGCACCACAGGACCGATGCTGATGCGGTGCTTCAGTGCGGGAAACTCGGCATGCGCCTCGTTCACGTGGCGCAAGATCTCCTCGTCGCCAGTGGCAATCAACGCTTTCACACCTGCGGCCTTCACGCGATACACAATGTCCTTCTTCGTCAGCAAAAACGATGCCGGAATCGCCACTGCACCAATCTTATGCAGTGCCAACATCGTGAACCAAAACTGGTAACGGCGTTTCATAATCAGCATCACAAAGTCACCCTTCCCGATGCCCAATGAAAGCAGGTAACTTGCCACCTTGTTCGATTCGCGGCGGATGTCAGCAAAAGTGAATCGGCGTTCAATCCCCTTGTCGTTGCACCATAGCAGCGCCAAGCGGTCGGGCGTCTCCTCTGCCCACACGTCCATCACGTCGTAGGCAAAATTGAAGTTTTCGGGAATCACAAATTCAAAGTTCTTCTCGAAATCTTCTTGAGAATTGAAGGTTGACTTTTTCAGGAACCTGTCAAGCATTGTGTTGGTCATATCTCTTTCTTTCTCTTTACTCCATGAAAAATGCACACTCCACACAGGAGGTGCTGCTTTTCGAGTTCAAAATTACAGACAAATTGCGGTTTGAACAAATAAAAAACACATAAAAATGAGCATTTTACACACACTTTGATTTTGTGTGTAAAAATCACTCAAAAAAAATGCACACCCCTAAAAAAGATGTGCAAAAGCGGTGAGAGTTGACAGTTGAGAGTTGAGAGTTGACAGTTGAGGGCAACTTTTCATTCCTTCATTATTTCATTTTTTAGAGTATCGGCTTTTAACTCCTGAGCGGAGCGATAACTCCTATAACTCCTTTAACTCCAATAGGCTAAAACTTGCGAAAGTTGAACTTAAATTACATAATTTAACTTTCGGGAGTGTTTTTTTTGCCCCACAGATTGCACAGATGGGCACAGATGTTCTGTCTTGTCATGCGTTTTTCTCACACAGATTTGACTTCGTCGAGCTAAAGGTTCTCTCTAATTGCACGGATTATTGTCGTCGCAAGCGACGATGACTGATGAACAAAACATCCCGCATGGCAGGAGCCATCAAGGCTCCAACAATCTGTGCAATCCGAAAAAATCTGTCTGAGAAAAAATTTGTGTCTATCTGTGTAATCTGTGGGCAAAAAAAACGCATTCGAAACTTCAATTACATAAAAAGTCCTCTGAATAGAAAAAACTGTCAACTGTCAACTGTCAACTGTCAACTTTTTCGTATCTTTGCCCCCATGAAAAGATTTTTTGCACTCCTCAAAGACAAACCGCGCCTCTACAACATCGTCTTCAACTCCGACACCAGAGCCGGTAAAATATTCGACATTGCCGTTATGGTGGCTATTGTGCTGAGCCTCCTTGTGGCATTCATCGAGACCAAGCCAGCCGTCATGGGGCGTTTCAAAGACGTGCTCACCATCCTCGAGTATGTCCTCACCTTCTTCTTCACCATCGAGTACATCCTCCGCCTCTACTGCTCGCCACGCCCCAGAGACTATGCCTTCAGTTTCTTTGGCATCATCGACCTTGTGGCGACCCTCCCGCTCTACCTCTCCTTCATCCCCTGTCTTGCCTCCGCGCGCTACTTCTTCATCCTGCGTGTGTTCCGGCTCATCCGCATCTTCCGCGTGCTCAAACTCTTCTCCTTCATCAACGAAGGCTACCTCCTCCTTCAGAGCATCCGTCTGAGTCTCCGCAAGATACTCGTCTATTTCCTCTTTGTCCTCATCCTCGTCACCATCCTCGGCACCCTTATGTTCATCGTCGAAGGAGGACAGCCCGGCACACAGTTCACCGACATCATGACCAGCATCTACTGGGCAATCGTTACCCTCACCACCGTCGGCTA
>Ga0256406_1003494_pt1 | contig 19448 bp, 15 predicted proteins | sample RumenRJG_03DNA_FD_185986 | JGI IMG/M metagenome (GOLD analysis project Ga0256406, IMG submission 185986) | Bovine rumen microbial communities from Lethbridge, Alberta, Canada - RJG_03 | ecosystem: Host-associated > Mammals > Digestive system > Stomach > Rumen | place: Canada: Alberta | collected...
ACGTAAACGGGGGTGTGGGATGTTATGTGCCATTTTAAGAAATACTTGGCCAAAGTCCTTTGTTTTAGTTACTCCTACCCGGAAATCTATTAGGTTTTATAGAGGAAAGATACAGCAAACGAGGGGAACGACCAAGGAAAAAGCTTGCTTTTTTCTTGGGCACTCCCGAGTGCAGCCCATCTTCTTGCCGAAGGCAAAAAGTGCAAACGAGGGGAACGACCAAGGAAAAAGCTTGCTTTTTTCTTGGGCACTCCCGAGTGCAGCTCATCTTCTTGCCGAAGGCAAAAAGTGCAAACGAGGGGAACGACCAAGGAAAAAGCTTGCTTTTTTCTTGGGCACTCCCGAGTGCAGCCCATCTTCTTGCCAAAGGCAAAAAGTGCAAACGAGGGGAACGACCAAGGAAAAAGCTTGCTTTTTTCTTGGGCACTCCCGAGTGCAGCCCATCTTCTTGCCGAAGGCAAAAAGTGCAAACGAGAGGAACGACCAAGGAAAAAGCTTGCTTTTTTCTTGGGCACTCCCGAGTGCAGCCCATCTTCTTGCCGAAGGCAAAAAGTGCAAACGTGGGGAACGAACAGTGACACAGTGGACAGTGCCCCGATGGGGCACACGCATGGGTAACCCCGCACAAGCGACTGAAAGGAGCGCAGTACGGGGATAACAAACTCACGACAACAGTGCCCCAACGGGGCACACGAGCATGAAGTGCGCAGTACGTGGCAGCCTCATATCTTCTTCCTGACTGCACTAAAGCGTCACCCATAATTCTGTAAGAGGTGTAGTACCACCTAAAAGGTAAAGGAAAATCATGAAAAGGCTTTCGCTCCCAATGGAGCTCTGAGGCTAAAGCTAAGGGATTGCCTTACGAGCGAGCTCGACGGCAATCCCATAGCTTCATCCTCACCCCTGTCGGGGTCGAAGCCTTTCCATGACGAAAATCGCTGGCGCGTAAAATTGCGCCTGCGACGCATAAAATAAGATAGCTTTTCCTTCTCTTCCTTAGGGAAAGCGCGGGCTATGTGAGCTATGGACAATCTTACTGCAAGTACATTATACCCCTCTCCACCCCTCGTCAGAGTCTACGAGAAGTCCGTGAAGTGAGCACATTTCCTACAAGCGGACTGTGGAACCCCATTATTTTATGCCCGAAGGGCAATTTTACGCTATAGCGATTTTCGTCTTGGGCTGGCTGTGACCTCGTAGAGGTGGCTCTGAAGTGATGGGGGGAGCCGTCGAGCTTGCTCGTAAGGCCACCCCATCACTTCAGAGCCACAGCTCCATTGGGAGCGTTAGTCAGCCCAGGATTTTCCTTCTCTTCCTCAGGGAAAGCGCAGGGCTATGTGAGCTATGGATAATCTGACTCAATCACTTGATTTGCAGCCTGGCAAACGATTGTTCGCTAAGTAGCTTTTTATCATTCGCTGCGTAGCGAACGATCTTATTCTATAGGATTACAATATGGGCACCCCCACCTTTACCCCTCAAGGACGCCACTTTCACCCCACATGAACCATAGTGTTGACCCCTCAACACCGTCCCTGCATTGTACCATTCGTCATCCCCCATAGGGCTCTTTCAGGAGGCGGTGCTCAACTCGCTATCCGAAGGGGTCGGACTTTGCCATTACACCGTTATGCACGCTACCGACGCAGACCGGAGATGGTGCAAGCGGGGCGGACAAGTTTCCGATGCAACCGATTATTTAAGGTCAAAGACTTTGCGATTATTACGAAAATGACTAACTTTGCAGGCAGATTCCGCAAGGTGGCTGCGAGGCTGAACGGGGTCTACCCTCAGAAAGCATCACATCATTAATAGGTAGGAGGACGAGGTCGCAGAGTCGTCCGCCCGTATTATTGTATATTCTATGTCATATCTCTTTTCATCAGAGTCAGTTTCCGAGGGGCATCCAGACAAAGTATCCGATCAGATTTCCGACGCCCTCCTCGACCAGTTTCTCGCCTACGATCGTCAGGCCCACTGTGCCATTGAGAGTTTTGTCACCACAGGCCAGGTAGTCATCATGGGTGAGGTGAGCTCCAGTGCCTACATCGACCTGCAAACCGTTGCCCGCAACACAATCAACAAGATCGGTTATACGAAGGCAGATTATCAGTTCGACGGCAACTCCTGCGGTATCCTGACCGCCATCCACGAGCAAAGCGATGACATCGCCCGAGGAGTGAACCGCGAGGAAGCCGACAACCAGGGTGCAGGCGACCAGGGCATGATGTTCGGCTACGCCTCCAATGAGACCGAAAACTATATGCCAGTGAGCCTCGACCTGGCCCACCTCATCATGCGCACACTGGCCGACATCCGGAAAGAAGGCCGCGAGATGACTTATCTGCGCCCGGATGCCAAGAGCCAGGTCACAGTGGAATACAGCGACGACGGCAAGCCTCAGCGCATCGATACCATTGTGGTGAGCACCCAGCACGACCCCTTCATTCAGAAAGCCGACGGCAGCGATGACGACGAGGCCATGCTCCGGCAGATTCACGACGACGTGGTTAACATCCTCATGCCCCGCGTAAAGGCGCAGTTAGGGCCGAAGGTGCTGGCTCTCTTCAACGGCGACATCCGCTATCTGGTCAATCCAACCGGGAAGTTCGTCATCGGCGGTCCCCACGGTGACACAGGACTGACGGGACGCAAGATAATCGTCGACACCTACGGCGGCAAAGGCGCTCACGGCGGAGGAGCATTCTCGGGCAAAGACCCGTCGAAAGTCGACCGTTCGGCTGCCTACATGGCACGCTACATCGCCAAGAACATGGTCGCCGCCGGAGTAAGCGACGAGATGCTGGTCCAGTTAGCCTATGCCATCGGAGTGGCCGAACCCGTGAGCGTCTATGTCAACACTTACGGTCACAGCCATGTCAACATGAGCGACGGTGACATTGCCCGGCACATCCGCCAGCTCTTCGACCTCCGTCCCAAAGCCATCGAGCGCACGCTCAAGCTCCGTTATCCCATCTATCTCCCCACTGCCGCCTATGGCCACATGGGCAGAAAGAATGAATGGGTGAAGCGCACCTTCAAGAGTCGCTATCACGAGACGCGCACAATTGAGGTAGAGCTCTTCACCTGGGAGAAGCTCGACCGCGTGGACGAAATCAAGAAAGCATTCTCACTTTGATGCAGCAAGTTAACGACAGTATCCTCACTACAGAGGGAGCACAGCAAGAGCTCCCCAACCAGCACGCCTCCCACGAGCTCCAGCCGTGGGAGGTGCTCAGATGGTTGCCCAAGAATGCCACTCCGGCCCAACAGGACTCCGCTATCCGCGCCCACATCCAGCCCAAGGAAATCCACTGGAGCCAACAGCCCGACACGCTCCATCTGCCCGGACAGGACCCGGGCGTGAGTCTGAAAGATTTCAGTCTGCCTCAATACTACAAAGAGTCATTCTTCTCCAAGCAGCCCTGGTTCCACCCCGAGCTCAACGGCGGTCGGCAGGGTGTGGCCGGCGACCCCATCCCCTACACCATAGCGAGTGACAACCTCATCACCTCGCTGCTGCTCTTCTGCTTCATCCTCTCCACCCTCACCTTCTCCCGGACGCAGCGCTTTATCAGCCGACAGCTGAAAGCCTTCTTCTATAGTCCCCGAAGCCACTCCGCCGACCTCACCGAAACGGGCAACGAGCTGCGCTTCCAAATGTTCATGGGACTGCAGACCTGCCTGCTCTTCGCCCTCATCTACTTCTTCTACATCCGCACTTACGTCACCTCCACCTTCACCATTGAGCAGTACGAGATAATCGGCATCTTCACCGGGGTCATAGCTACCTACTTCCTCATCAAGGCCATAGCCTACGAAAGTGTAGGCTGGGTGTTTTTTGACCGTAAAAAAAACGAACAATGGATGAAGTCCTACCTCTTCCTCATGGGCACCGAGGGCGTGCTTCTGTTCCCCCTTGTGATGCTCCTGGCTTACTTCAATCTATCTATGAAGGCAGCTGTATTTTATGCCTTGTCAGTGGTCGTAATATTCAAAATACTTACTCTTTATCGCTCCAGTGCAATCTTTTTTAATAGGAAAGCCGCCATTGTGCAAATATTTTTGTACTTTTGCACCTTGGAATTAATGCCGTTGATGGCATTGTGGGGAGTATTGACATTAATAGTGAATAATTTAAAGATAATTTTTTAGGACACTGATGATTAAGAAGATCTTGGTATCACAGCCGCAGCCCGCCAGCGCAAAGTCGCCTTATTATGATATTGAGAAAGAATTCAATGTAGAGTGCGTATTCCGTCCGTTCTTCAAGGTGGAGGGAATCACCGCAAAGGAATTCCGTCAGGAGCGCATTAATCTGCTCGACTACACCGCCGTGGTGTTCACCTCGCGCCATGCCGTCGACAATTATTTTAAACTGGCCAAGGAGATGCGTGTCACCATCCCCGAAGACATGAAATATTTCTGCGTCATCGAAACCATAGCACTCTACATACAGAAGTATGTACAGTACCGCAAGCGCAAAGTATTCTTTGGAACTACGGGCAAAATCAATGACCTTGTTCCCCTCATGGCCAAGCATAAGCAGGAGAAATATCTCGTGCCCATGAGCAGCGTTCACAATGACGACGTCAAGAACATGCTTGATGCCAAGAAGCTGAATCATACAGAGTGCGTGATGTACCGCACGGTGAGCAATGACTTCACCGATGAGGAGCGCGCCTCATTCGACTACGACATGCTCATCTTCTTCAGCCCCACAGGCGTGAAAGCGCTCAAGGCTAACTTCCCCGATTTCAAACAGGGCGACATCAAGATAGGCGTCTTTGGTCCGGCTACTGCCAAGACCATTACCGAGGAGCATCTCCGTCTCGACCTTCAGGCCCCGACACCCGAGTTCCCGTCGATGACCAGCGCCTTAAAGGACTTTTTGAAGAAGAATCAGTAATCACACCTCATGCAGGAAGCAGACAGCCACACACTGAGCAAGAAAGAGCGGCTGTGCAGCAGAACGCTCATAGAGAAACTCTTCGACAAGAGTGGAAGCCGCTCTATGTCGGCCTATCCTTTGCGTGCCGTATGGCGGCTCAGTGAGCTGAGAGCCGGCGAAAGCAGCCTGCAGATGATGGTGAGCGTACCGAAGAAATGCTTCAAGCGTGCTGTCAAGCGCAATCGGGTGAAGCGGCAGGTGCGCGAGGCCTTCCGCCTCCACAAGGCCGAGCTCAGCACGCTCCTTGCCGGAAGAGACGACCAGTGTCTGACGATAGCCTTCATCTGGCTCGACAGCAAGCTCCATAGCACTGCCACAGTAGACAGCCGTGTAGCAGGACTCATGGAGCGCATCCGCGAGAAGCTATGAGACACCTCACCACCCTCACGCACTATCTCTTCCTGCCGCTTCAGTGGGTTCTACTGGGTGGAATCCTGTTCTATCAGCACTTCATCAGCCCTTTCACCCCACCCAGCTGCCGGTTCACACCCACCTGCTCAGAATATGCCCGCCAGGCCATTCAGAAGTATGGTCCGTTCAAAGGCTTAGCCTTGGCCATTTGGCGCATCCTGCGCTGCAATCCCTGGGGCGGTAGCGGCTACGACCCAGTGCCATAGCATCACGACATGACAACGATGACAGACCAGCGCCCCTATCAGCTGGTCCAGCCGATAACAATATTAAAAACCCAAGAACAATGAAGAACTTCGTAGAGGAGCTAAAATGGCGCGGAATGCTCGCGCAAATCATGCCGGGGACGGAAGACTATCTCCAGCACAACCTCACGTCGGCCTACTTAGGCACCGACCCTACTGCCGACTCACTCCATATAGGTCACCTTTGTGGCATCATGATGCTTCGCCATTTCCAGCGCTGCGGACACAAGCCCTACCTGCTTATCGGTGGTGCCACGGGAATGATTGGCGACCCCTCTGGCAAAAGCCAGGAGCGCAACCTGCTCGATGCCGACACACTCTATCACAATCAGGAATGCATCAAGAAGCAAGTGAGCAAATTCCTCGACTTTGAAGGCAATGAGCCCAACAAAGCCGAACTGGTCAACAACTACGACTGGATGAAGGACTTCAGCTTCCTTGATTTCGCACGCGAAGTAGGCAAGCACATCACCGTCAACTATATGATGGCTAAGGACAGCGTGCAGAAGCGCCTCAACGGTGAGGCTCGCGACGGTCTCTCCTTCACCGAGTTCACCTATCAGCTTATCCAGGGCTACGACTTCCTCTATCAGTACCAACACTACGGTGTGCGCCTCCAGATGGGTGGCAACGACCAGTGGGGCAACATGACTACCGGCACCGAGCTCATCCGCCGCACACTGGGTCAGGAAGCCACCGCCTTCTGCCTCACCTGCCCTCTCATCACCAAGTCCGACGGCAAGAAATTCGGAAAGACCGAGAGTGGCAATGTATGGCTCGACCGTAAGCGCACCTCACCCTACGCCTTCTATCAGTTCTGGCTCAATGTGAGCGACGACGATGCCGAACGCTATATCCGCATCTTCACATCGCTCGACCGTGAGACCATCGACGCCCTCATCGCCGAGCATCGTCAGGATCCCGGCCGCCGCATCCTTCAGAAGCGTCTTGCTGCCGAGGTGACGGCAATGGTGCACTCGCAGGAGGACCTCGACATGGCCATCGCAGCCAGCAACATCCTCTTCGGCAAGTCGACCAAGGACGACCTGCTGCATCTGGACGAGCAGACGCTGCTGGATGTCTTCAACGGCGTGCCTCGTTTCACCCTCGACAAAGCCCTGCTCGGTCAGCCTGCCGTGGAGCTCTTCACGAGCGACGCTGCCAAGGTGTTCAGCAGCAAGGGCGAGATGAGGAAACTGGTGCAGGGCGGAGGCGTCAGCCTCAATAAGGAGAAGCTCGCTGCCTTCGACCGACCTGTCACTGCCGACGACCTCATCGACGGCAAGTACCTCATTGTCCAAAGAGGTAAGAAAAACTACTTCCTCATCACGGTGAAGGCGTAGCGGCAGGCCTCAAACAAGATATTTAAAGGCAAACAAGGAGATTTTGAGGCAGAAATTTGGTAATGCCAAAAAACCTCCTTACCTTTGCACTTAGGATTGTCCCATGGTGTAATGGTAGCACTACAGGTTTTGGTTCTGTCAGTGGTGGTTCGAATCCGCCTAGGACAACAGTCAGCATTTCAGAAGGCTCTTGATGGCAACCATCGGGAGCCTTTTTTCGTGCCTTGTGCCTTTGGAGGACGAACAGCCGAAACACAACGACAGCCCCCGGAACTGCAACGAAGCAATTCCGGGGGCTGAGGCGTTTCTCTATCGCCTGCTTCCACAGTGTGAAAGCAGGGATAGCAGCAGAGACTTACCAGAGGATAGCCTGGTCGGTATCCGGTATAAGCAGGTTGTACAGACGCTCCATGCTCATGTTACCCTTCACGTGATAGCGCAGAGGGTTGGCAGGGTCGGTCGTGTAGTCCGTGAACTTATAGTCCAGATAGATGGTCATCTGACGGCGCTCAATATTAGGCTTGGTCTCGTGGGGCTGAGCCTTGTAGTAATAAGAGCAGGAACCCGTCACCTGGAAGTTGACCTTGGCATTGGGATGGCGGAGCCACACCTTCACGGGACCTGTGATGGCCCCATCCTCGTTCACGCTGCCCGGCAGAATCTGGATGGCCACCTCGTAAACCTTGCGGTTGACATCCTCGTCCCAAATGGTACCGGCATACATGAAGATGGTACTGTCGTTGATGACCTTGGCCTCACGCGAACTCTCCGTGGCAGGATCCTTCTCCTTGCCGTCGTCAATGTAGGTGTTGAGGGTGTTCGTGCTGTAAGTACCCGAGAAGTCGTTGAAGAGCTTCACGTGCATCAGCGCCTTGTACCAGCCCTTGCGCGTGTTGAGCTTGTAGTTGGGCGATGGCTCAATGGTGAGCGGCAACACCCACTCATCGCTGAGGTCGATGCCCTCCAGGTTGAACTTCACGGGGAAGAGCGCCACATCCTTGCCAGCAGGAATGGTGCAGGTCGTGGTGTCGAGGTTGTAATACTGTTCGGGCAACTGCTTATACCAGAGGTCCTCGCGGTTGACGGCGAACTTCACCTTATTCAATATAGCCAGCGTATCGTTGTCCACCCCGATGTTCACCGTGATGTCATGGCTGTTCTGCTTCGAGCCACTCACGATGACAGGCAGCTCATAGCGGGCCGAGCCGTCGGCATGGTAACGCATATAGACATCGTAGACACCATTGGAGCCGACCTGCGACTTGAATGACACCATCTGCTCATAGAGCTCGTCGCTCCATTCATCGTTGCAGGAGGTGAAGCCCAGGCAGGTGAGCAAGGCCAAGGCCAGATAGGTTATCTTTTTCATATTGTCAGTCAATTATGTTTCTGTTATACTGTGGGTTAATCGTAGTCGAGCCATCCGGGAGCCTGCGTCATGTTCTTGTTGCGCTTCAGCTCCTCATAGCTGATGGGCCAGAAGTACTGACGGCGCGAGAAGGAAGTCTGCAGCTTCGGCACACGCACAGGCTGATAGAAGAGGTCACGCTGCTGCTCGGTCATCAGGGTGTTGCAGCCGTAAATCTGAGCCGACTCCACCTCGGGAGCAATCTTCCAGCGACGCACGTCGTAGTAGCGGTTGTTCTCGCCGAAGAGCTCCAGCTGACGCTCGTGGACGATGGCCTTGAAGAACTTGTCCTTGTCGGCATACACGTCGTCCTCATAGTCGGGCACACCGGCGCGCATTCTCACGGGCTTGACGCCACGGCGCATCTCCTCCACGTCTCGGGTGATGGTATAGGTGGTCTGTCCGTCGTAGGAAGGAATGTCGTAGCTGCCTTCCACATTGTTCAGCGCCTCAGCATAGAGCAGGAGGATGTCGGCATAGCGGAGTGTAGGCTCCACCTTCGGGATGATGCTTGAGTTCGTACCGCGGTTTCCGTCGCGGGGATGTACAAACTTAGCCACACCGATGCCCGTGTTCACCCAACGCTCGGAGCCGTTGGAACGGCCGTTGTCAGTACCGCGATAGTAGAACACCTGCAGATTACGGTAAGCATTCTCCGTACAGTTGCTGTTGTTCCAGACATAGCCGCTGTAGGCGCAGCTGGCATAGAAGCGGGGCTCACGATTGGCAAAGCCCATCCACACACCATTGTTCGAGACGTGGTCGTAGGGATGCAGATTGCCATTATTCTTAGTGGTATAGACATTGGCATTGCCATACTTCTCCTTCACCTTGGTGTAGTCGAAAGCCGTTCCGTCGGCCATGTCGTAGGCAGCCATCTGCTTCCAGGTCATTCCGTGGATATTCCATCCGCCAAGGCTCACAGGCAGCTGATGGAGCACCAGGTTGGGCACCCCGTATTCAGTTTTCAAATCCTTGTCGTCCATATTCTTGCCACGAGTAAAGAGCAGCTCGTTGTTCTCTACGGCATAGAGCTCACCGTTGAATTCTGAGCGGTAGGACTCAAAGGGGTCGATGTCAGCCCATCCTTCGGGGAAAGGTTTGTCGGAGTACTTGGCATTGTAGGGCGGAACCACCGTCTTGGGATAAGACTCGTCACCGCCCGTTTTCTTGATGGAGACGGTGTGGAGGCCCACGAGTCCGGTGCGGTCGGCATACTCGATGAGGTCGCGGCAGGCAGCAGCAGCCACTGCCCACTTACGGTTGTCATAAGTCTGCGAAATGAGCTGATGCCCCTGCTTATCGGTGAAATCGGCAAACTCGGTGTTGCCATTGTAGAGGGGCGAGGCTGCATAGGTGAGAATCTTGGCACGCACAGCCAATGCAGCCCGCTTGGTGGGACGGGTGATATTGAGGTTGTCGCGGCGGTCAGGCAGCTCGCGGGCAGCCTGAGCCATCTCCGAGGCCACGAAGTTCACCAGCGAGTCGGTTGTAGCGCGCGGATAGCTCAGCTCGTCGTAGCTCCGGGTATAGTCGGCACCATCAACAGGCAGCAAGGGCACGGGGCCGAACTTGCGGAAGAGCATCCAGTAGAAGTAGGCTCTCAGGAAGCGGGCTTGTCCCTTGAGGTCGGTGGCCTCCTCCTCATTGATGAGCTCTGTGGAGTGCACGTTGTTGATGAAGATGGAAGCCTGGCGAATGCCGGTGTACGACCAGTCCCAGCAGTTCTTGTAGTAGTCCTGGTAGGAGTAGCCATAACCAATCTCACCGAGCTTGAACTTGCGGTAGCGGTCACCGTTATTACCCTCGTTGAACGTCATGTCGTCGCAGAAGTTGGTGGGGCAGAGATTGGAGTGGCCGATTTCAATGTTGTCGCCCTGCAGGCGGCTGTAGGCAAAGGTGAGGAACTGCATAGTGAATTCCTTGTCGTTGAAGATCTTCTCCAGCGACTGCTCATCCTTGAAGTATTTCTGTGTGTCGAGGTAGTCGGAGCACGAGGTGGAGGCCAGTCCCACTCCTGCCGCTACGGCGACGGCGAAGATATTCTTCAGTATTTTCATTGTTCTATTGCTTTATCGATTAACTTCGGTTGAATTTAGATGCTCACGGTGAGTCCGAAGGTGAACGTACGCGAGAGAGGATACTCCTGACCAGTGGAGCTGCCGAGCTCTGGATCCCAAAGCTTGAAGGGAGCGAATGTCAGCAGGTTGGTGCCCATAAAGTAGAAGCGGGCACTGTTGATGTGCATCACGGTAGTCCAGCGCTTGGGCAACGTGTAGCCCACCTCCAGGTTCTTCAGTCGGATATACTTGCCGTCGCGCAGCCAGTAGGTAGAGGCACGGTAGTTGTTGCCGTTGCCGCCATAGCTCAGACGCGGATATTTGGCATTGGGATTCTCGTTGGTGCCGAGACTCCAGTAGTTGCCCTCCACATCCTTGAGAATGTTACCCCAGGCGCCAGCCGTGAAGGGATAGACGGTATAGCCATTGATGAAGAAGGAGCTCTTGCCGGCGCCCTGGAAGAGCACGTTGAAATCCAAACCTTTCCACCGCACCGAGGTACCGAAACCATAGATGAGGTTGGGCTTCACCGTGGCTCCGATGGGCACGATATCGTTGTTGTCAATCTTGCCATCACCGTTGACATCTTTATACTTGATGTCACCGGGAGCGATGTCTTCCTTCGAGCCCAAAGATGTCTGGTCGGGACTGTTGCGGATTTCGTCGTAGTCCTTGAAGAGTCCAAGAGCCACCAGGCCACGGGCCTGCCCCACACGGAAGCCACTGTTGCGGCTGTAGGGATAGTGACTGTAAGCCTCATCATACTCAAGCACCTTGTTACGGCTCAGTGTGAAATTGCCGCGCAGAGTGACGTCCACCTGCGAGAACTTATGATGCACGGAGAAGTTGCCGTCCACACCATAGCTCTTCACAGCACCCACATTGGCACTGGGCACCTTATTGTTCAGACCAATGGAGGGAGCGATAAAGCTGCGCGACATATAGATGCCGGTGCGCTTCTCGTTGAAATAGTCGATGGTGGCACTGAACTCATTGTTGAAGAGATACATGTCGATACCGAGGTCATGCTTCTTGGCCACCTCCCAGGTGACACCCGTCGTGGCCAGCTTCGTCCAGGAAAGACCCTTGTAGTAGAAGAGGCTCTGGCCAATGTCACCATACATATAGTCATCAGCATCATAGACACCATAGGTAGCACGGAAGGGGAAACGGTTGTCGCCCAAATTGTCGTTACCCACGCGGCCGTAGGAATAGCGAATCTTGAACATGTTGACCCAAGGCAGATTCTTCTTCACGAAGGGCTCCTCACCGAGGTTCCAGGCTCCTGAAATGGCAGGGAAGAAGCCGAAGCGGTGCCCCTTGGCAAAGTTCTCAGAGCCGTTGTAACCGAAGTTGAAGTCCATATAGTAGCGGTACTTGTAGCCATAGGTGAAGCGGCCGGCCAAGCCCTGATGGCGGTAGTTAATCCAGGAGTCAGTAGTCTGGTCCTGAGAGTACTTCAGCACGCCGCCCACCTGATGGCCGCCGAAGGTACGGTCGTAATCCATCTGGAGCTCGATGAACTCCTTGCGGGTAGTGCTGCTGGTAGGATTGCTTTGCAGCAGACTCTGGTCAGACACCTTGGTCCAGATAAGGTCGCCCGTGGCTGAGCGCAGACGCTCAGTCTTCCACTGCTCAGGCCATTTGATGCGCCGGTTGCTGTTGTTGGAGTAGACGTCGAAGCCGAACCGTCCGTAGAACTTCAGCCCCTTGGTGACGAAATCAAGGTTCTGTTCCAGATTTGCCGTGGTCTGCACAGTGTTCTTCCAAATCTCGTTGTATCCCGTCTGGGTAATCATCACGTAGGGGTTAGTCTCGTGACCGGTACCATAGGCGCCCCAGCGGCCGTTCTTATATCTCACGGGAGTGGTGATGGGGTTGGTACCCATGATGGAGTACCAGATATCGTTATTCGACATACCCGGCTCGTTCTGCTTCTCCAGTGAGCCTGACACACCCACCTTGAGCAGCGTGGTCTTCGTGAGGTTCATGTCCACGTTCATACGGTAGTTGAACCGGTGGTAGTTGGCGTTGGTGTCGTAGTCCTTCATGGCCTTGTCGACCTTGTACATACCGCCCTCGTTGACGTAGCTCACAGAGACGAAGTAGCGGGCCATATCGCCACCACCGCTGAAGTCGACGAAACCGCGATAGCTGGGTGCGCCCTTGCGCAGGAGCAGCTTCATCCAGTCGGTATTCGGGAAGATTTCGGGGTCGAGCTGATGCTCCAGCAGATAGAGGTCTGAGGCGGAATAGGGCACTTGCTTACTACGTGTGGCGAAGGCCTCATTCTTCATCTTGGCATAGGTGAGACCGTCGACGAACTCAGGCGTCTTTGTACGGGTGTTCCATGAGTACTCGCCTTTCACGTTGACATGCGTCTTACCTATCTTTCCGTGCTTGGTGTTGATGAGCAGCACGCCGTTGGCACCACGCGAACCGTAGATAGCCGTAGCTGAGGCATCCTTCAGCACGGTGAAGCTCTCAATGTCCTCGGGAGCGATGTCATCAAGGTTACGCTCGAAACCATCCACGAGCACGAGAGCACTGGCACCGGCTCCAAAAGTGGAGACACCGCGAATCCAGAACTCTGACACGTTCTTACCCGGCTGACCGGTGACCTGACGGGCAAAGACGCCCGGCACTACACCGGCGAAGGAGTTGGAGAGACTACCCGTAGGAGTGCGCAGCTCTTCGGGGTTCACCGTGGTGACAGCTCCCGAAAGGGTAATCTTCTTCTGCACACCGGTACCGGTGACCACCACCTCATCGACCACATTCTCCTTGAGTTCCTCCAGCTTCACGTTTATGACTTTCTGGTTCTTCAGCAGCACGGTCTTGGTCTCCATGCCGATGTAACTGAAGATGAGGTAGGAATACTGGGGTGCCTTGAGCTTGAAATGACCGTTGACATCGGTGATGGCATTGTAGCCCACCTTGTCGCGCACCGACACGGTGACGCCCACTAAGGGTTCGTCCTTCACATCGGTCACGGTTCCCGTCACCTCCACTATATTAACATTCTCGTTCTGCGCCAGGGCCGTGCATAGCGATACGGCCATGAGCAGGAATAGCAGGATATATCTTTTCATGATGTCGGATTCTTTATTCGGTAGTGATATAGCGGATGGCATGACTCTTATAGTCGCCCACATAAATCATGTCGTCAGTCTCGTCGTAGGTGATACCCTTAGGCTGCTCGAATCGGGCCTCCTTGAGCGGATCACCGTCCACATAGCCATAGGTCTTACCGTCGGAGTTGGGGTTGCTGCGACCGGCCAAGAGCTTGCACACGCCGTCGGGAGTGACCTTCCAAATACAGTCGTTGCTGCTGCAGCCAGTGAAGACGAAGTCATATTTGTCGCCATCGGGACGGGGATGCTTCACATAGTCAGGATTGAGCACGAAGCAGCCTGCCCAGGGATTGCTGATGCGGGCATTGCCGCCCACGCCCTCCTTGAAGCCCGACTGGTCGGGGCTGCCGCAAACGAGCACAGGCGTCTTGAGGAGATGGTGCTCGGCATCATAGTCGGCACGGAAGATACAGCCGTTCTGCACCACCCAGAGGTAGACATACTTTTCGTCGGGATGCTTTATCATTCGCGTATGGCCGTTCCAAATGCTGGTCACCTGCGAGAGCGAGAACATCTTGGTCTGCCCTGACTTCGGGTCGTCGACGAAGGGGATGGTGCCCTTGCTGCTACCCTGGCGGTAGATGGTGGCCTGCTCCCAGGAACCATAGAACTTATCACCGTTCTTCATCGACACCACGGCATAGGTGCACTGGGCGTAGCTGTAAGGACGCACCTTGCGGAAACCTTCCGAGCGCAGGGCATAATACAAATTAGGAGCGGTGTAATCGGAGCCATGACCGTTGTCGTCGGGCAGCAGCATCGTGTCGCCGTCGGCAGTGAAGGTGAACGACTGCAGGCACTTGTATTGCGAGCGGTCGAAGAGGCGCTTGACATTCTTCTGGGTCAGGTTAATCTGATAAATGCCATCATAATAGTTCGAGGAGAAGAGCAGACGGTCCTCACCACTGCCTTCCTTGTATTTGGGATCGAAGAGCAGACAGTCGGAAGAAGCGAGCGAAGCCTTGCTGTAGTCGCCCTCCTGGAAGCCGGCATTGCCCTTCTCATCGACATTGCGGAAGAGCGTGCCCACCACCGTGCGGGGCTTATACTGGAAGAGACTGTCGAAGGTGAAGTTCTGAATGGTGTCGCCCTTAGCGTCCTGCACCTTCACGTTGACAGTGCCATCGTAGGAGCGCTTCTGAACAACGGAGTAGATGCGCTGTCCGTCACTGCCAATCACTGCGGCAGGCACTCCTCCCACCGTAACATGTATCTTCTCGGGATCGGTGCCGAAGTTGCTGCCCGTGATGTAGAGGCGCGTAGCTGCAGAACCGGTCTTTGGAGTGAAGTCGGCAAAGGTGACTGCCTTGCCGGGGTCGGCATAGCTGTACTTGATGTCGGCCGTCGTGGTGTTGTCGGAGCAACCCGCCACAGCTGCGCCAAGAAGCACGGCTAAGCTTAAACCAATTAGTTCGTTTCTCATAAGTTTTTAGTTTTGTGATTATATAATGTTTTGCTGATTGCATGGTAAACCTTTACAGCCTCGTCGATGACGAGGGATGACGATCGTATTCAGGTGGGATGACACAGCACTGAACGGTGGTTAAGCCTAAGTATATTCATAATCTTTAGATTACGGTAAATATTTGGTACAACTTTTAAGAATGTCGCCTACAAAGTTAACGTACATTTACGAAATAAAGTAAAACCAACCGTTAAAAGAATTAAATGTACTGAAATTTAATATTCAAGACAACCGGACACGGCCATTGCGCGAAGGGCCAAATAACTGACATACGTCAAGATACATAAACATTCGGCAAATGAGCCAAAAACGATTGCCACCGGTGGTTGAAACACATAATTCCGGCTGTTGACCTGCCGCGGTGACTGCCGTGTGGCGCCTAACAGGCGCATCGGCTCCTCCGGCATTACAGACTATGCAGGGAGCAACGCTCCGACGAAGTGGCTCTTTAGAAGTATTCTTAGTTGGTTGAGGCGTGAAGACACTGGTGAAGGAAAATGGTTATGTGCAGGCTTGCCACCATAGCTCCATTCAGAGCGTAGAGCCTGCGCATGATTTTCTTTCTCTTCCCTCGGGGAAATTCCGATAGCCTGTTCCAGGGTTTCCTTTGTCACAATCAAAATAATTGGGATAAGGTCCCGCCATGTCGCGGGAAAGCACTACCTTTGCCACCGACAAGACATCAAGCATTATGACATTCAAGGAACTAACACAAACACGATTCTCCGTAAGGAAGTTCACCGCCGAGCCGGTCAGTCCGGCCGACATCCGCTACATCATGGACTGTGTGCGCCTGGCCCCGTCGGCCTGCAACCGTCAGCCCTGGCTTTTTCTGATTATCAGCTCCGACGAGTGCAAGGAACGCATCCGCCAATGCTACGACCGGCCCTGGTTTGCCTCTGCACCCCTCTACGTGCTCTGCCTGAAAGCCGATGACGAAGCCTGGGTGCGCGCCGACGACGGCAAAAATCATGCTGACATCGACCTCGGCATCGCCGTGGAGCACCTCTGCCTGGCTGCCGCCGAGCGCGGTCTGGGCTCCTGCTGGGTGTGCAACTACGATGTGGAGGCTGTAGCCCGCCTCTTCCCACGTCAGGGCTACGAGGCCGTGGCTATCGTGCCCATCGGCCACATTGCCCCCGACTGTCCGCATCCGGAGAAGAAGCGCAAGGACCTGGCAACGATAGTGGAAGAGCTGTAACGGAAACACGATGGAGATTGAAGTTAACGGAAAGCGGCCCCGCAAAGGCCGCGGCTGCTTCGTGGCCGACAACGCCACGCTGGCAGGCGACATCGTGATGGGCAACGACTGCAGCGTGTGGTTCGGAGCTGTGGTGCGCGCCGACGTCGACAGGGTGGTGATGGGCGATCGCTGCAACGTGCAGGACTTGGCCTGCATCCACCAAACGGCCGGGCTGCCCACCCTATTAGGCAGCGACGTGAGCTTGGGCCACGGAGCCATCGTGCATGCCGCCACCGTGGGCGACGGAGCCCTCATCGGCATGAACGCCGTGGTGCTCGACGGGGCCATGGTAGGTGCTGGCAGCATCGTGGCAGCCGGAGCCGTGGTGACCGGAGGCACTGTGATTCCACCCCACCAGATATGGGGAGGCATCCCCGCCCGCTACATCAAGGACACCCGTCCCGACCAGGCCGAGGAGTTCGCACGCCACTACCTCACCATCAAGGAGTGGTACGGTGGGGCACACTGAACATCCGGCGGCTCTGCCGTCAGACCGTCCGCCCCTGCCGCTTCCAGTAGCGTTCGATGTCCTCGAGCGACATTCCGGCCGTCTCAGGCACACAGCGCCACATGATGAGCAGATAGGGCACACACATGACAGAAAAGAGCAGGAAGGTGCCTGCGGGCGTGAGCGTGGCCAGCATCCAGGGGGTGAGCTGTCCGATGAGATAGGTGCCTATCCAGAGTGCGAAACCTGCTATCGACATGGCCAGTCCGCGCACGCTGTTGGGATACATCTCGGAAAGCAGCACAAACACCACCGCACTGATGCTCACCGCACAGCAGAACACATAGAGGAGGAAGAACGTGAGCAGGAAGCCCACACCAAGGCCCCATGACGCATGGAAGGCAAAGTAGAGCGCTATCATGATGAGGCTCACTATCATGCCCGACACTCCGTAGTAGATGAGCTTATGGCGCCCCACCCTGTCGATGATGAACAGCGCCAACACCGTGGTGAGCATGTTGACCACCCCTACCAGCACCTGACAGAAGAGCGGGTCGGGCATGCCGGCATCGCGGAAGATGGACGGTCCATAATAGAGCACGGCATTGACGCCCATGAACTGTCCGAGCAGGGCGATGCTCACACCGATGAGCACGGCCTTGAGGATGCCGGGCTCCAGCAGCTGCCGCCATTCCGACTTGTCGGCTCCGGCGAGTGTCGACCGCGTATCCTCCATCTGCCTCATCACGTCAGCTCCACGCGGATAGATGCGGCTCAGCACCTTGGCGGCACAGTCGTCGCGCCTACGGAGGATGAGCCAGCGCGGACTCTCGGGGATGGCAAAGAGCACGCAGAAGAACAGCAGGGCGGGCACCAGTTCCATGCCCAACATGCCGCGCCACGCCTCGTCGGCAAACACGAGCTGCAGTCCGGACTGGCTAAAATGGGCTGTATGCGAATAGTGGAGCAGCAGATAGTTCACCACATAAGCAGCCAGGAACCCCACGGTGATGGCCAGCTGATAGAGTGATACGAGGGCACCCCGATAGCGCGTGACCGATATCTCGGAGATGTAGACGGGTGCCACCACCGACACTACGCCAATGCCGATGCCGCCCAGGATGCGGGCACCCACCAGCAGACTGAAGTCCGGAGCCACAGCACAGAAGAGGGCCGACAGCGTAAAGAGCACAGCCGAAAGGCACAGCGTGGGACGGCGTCCCAGACGGTCGCTCAGAATACCAGCCACGGCCACACCCCCAATAGAGCCCACGAGGGCACTGCCCACATACCAGCCCTGCTGCATGACGTCGAGATGGAACTGGGCCACCACCGCGTCGATGGTACCCGAGATGACGGCCGTGTCGTAGCCGAAGAGCAGCCCTCCCAGGGCTGCCACCAGGGCCAGGAAGAACACATAGCCTAAGTTTACGGTTTTCATTGTCTTCAGGTTTTAGTTGCTTCACAAGCAGGCCTCGCGGGGCCTACCTCAGATTGAAGTACTCCTTATAGCGGTCGTAGAGATGATGCGCCTGCACATAAGCCGACTGCGGACTGAGGAAATGGGAGAACTCGAAGGTGATGGCCTTGTCGTAGTGGCAGCGCCTGGCCGCCTCAAGCTTCAGACGCAGCTTGTCGAACTTGATGGGCAGGAAGCGGATGGGCATGTCGCGGTCGAAGGTCTCGGCATTGGTCCAGCACTGCATGCCGTAGCGGTCGGCGAGTTTCTTGTTGACCGAGAAGAAGGCATCGAGCTCGTCGTAGTCGATGTGTCCGTCCTGGAAGGCACAGCAGTCGACGACGTCGTGGATGCCATCGAAAATCTCGTTCCATTCCTTCTCGTGCTCCTCCACCGTCACGCTCTCGGCCTTGGTCAGATGGTCGGAAGCAGCGCTGACCGCCTTCTTGCCGTCAATCCACGGTGAGATGAACACAGGCTTGTCGGCACCCGACACCTCCTTGCACTGCTTGCCCATGGCGTGGAAGGCGGGTATGGCCCACTTCGTGCCACGGCTGATTTCGGTGCTGATGTACCAGCCGTAGAAACTCTTATGGTGGCCGTAGCGCTGCCACACCTCCTCAATGACATACTTATTGTCGTCCATCTCCCACGACATGTCGCCGGTATCCCAATAGTGACCGGAATCATAGAGCCCGAAGTAGAACTTCATGCCGTACTTGTCGGCCAGCGAAAGGAACATCTCAATGAGGTCGACCGAGGGCATATAGCAGCCATGCTTCTTCATCAGGTAGGGCGAGGGGTAGGTGATGAACTTGCGATAGCCCGAACGGATGACGATGACGGTGTCGATGCCGATGGCCTTCATGTAACGGAAGTCGGCATCCCACTCCTTCACGCCCCAGTTCTGATGCGGTATGTCGTGAGATATCTCGTCGAGGAATGTGCCCGTGATGGGCAGTGCATTGGCCTTGGGCACTATGAGCTGTCCACCCGACAGGGCAGTGGCGTCAGCGCCGGCTGACGGGCGCACGGTATGCTCGGCTTTGGCCATGAAGGGAGCGGCCAGGGCTGCGGCACCCGTGAAGAGTGCCTCCTTCAGGAAATTTCTGCGGTTTGTCATATCGTTAAGGTTTTAATGATGCTGTCATGACATATTCTGAATTTTCAATTAGTTTGTAGCGATAACCTACTACGACTCGTTTTTCTTTGGCCTTCCTCTTTTTCTCCCTACCTTTTTCGACTTGTATCCCGGTTCACACCCGACTGGGATGTCAATCC
>Ga0256406_1003496_pt1 | contig 19443 bp, 17 predicted proteins | sample RumenRJG_03DNA_FD_185986 | JGI IMG/M metagenome (GOLD analysis project Ga0256406, IMG submission 185986) | Bovine rumen microbial communities from Lethbridge, Alberta, Canada - RJG_03 | ecosystem: Host-associated > Mammals > Digestive system > Stomach > Rumen | place: Canada: Alberta | collected...
TACGAGAAGCTCTTTTCTCTTTACACCTGTCAGAGCAAAGAAATTGGAATCGACGATGTCATCGTACGCGAACACGTCTTTCATCTGTCGATTTGCTGCTTTGACCGTGCCTTCTCCATCCACCAGGCAGGCCGGCATCGGGATATTCTGGATAAAATCCAGACCTTCAAGCCCTTCGAGTTCGTTTACTGTCTTTTCTTCCGCGATGTTCTCTTGGTTTTCTGTGATATCCATAACTCTCTCTACCTTCCTACAGCCCTCAGCAAATCGATCAGACGATTCAGTTCATCTTTGCTGTAGTACTCGATTTCGATTTTGCCGCCTTTCCGCTTTGGAAGGATCTCCACTTTTGTACCCAGACCTTCTCTCAATTCCTGCTCCACGATCCGGATCTCTGTCGGTTTTTCTTTTTTCGGCGCTTTTTTCAGCGTATTCGGCTGTTCCCTGATTTCTTTTGCCAGATTTTCTACTGCGCGGACCGAAAGCCCTTCAGCTTCGATTCGCTCCGCCAGACGGAGCTGTTTGTCCGGATCGGTGATTCCGGCCAGTGTCCGGCCATGCGCGGCAGAAATCTTTCCCTCCCGCATCATATTCTGAATGGCCTCCGGCAATTTCAGGAGCCGGACGGAATTTGCGATGTAAGCACGGCTCTTTCCGAGTGATTCAGAGATCTGCTCCTGAGTGAATCCGAACTTATGAATCATCTGCTGAAGACCGGCTGCCTCCTCGATCGGATCCAGATCTTCCCGCTGCATATTTTCGATGATCGTTATAATCAGGTTCTGCTTTTCGTCAAATTCCCGTATGATGCACGGTACGCGCTCGAGGCTTGCCAGCCGCGATGCTCTCCAACGCCGCTCGCCGGCAACCAGCTCATAGCCATTCTCTCTTTTCTGAACGACCAGCGGCTGGATCACGCCGTTCTGCCGAATTGAATCCGCCAGTTCATTTAACTTCGCTTCGTTGAAAGTCCGCCGCGGCTGGTTCGGGTTCGGCTTGATCTCATCGATATCAATATAGACGATCCGGTCGGAGTCTGACTTTTCTTCCTCTGCACTTTCCTGTTCCGGCGCTTCTTCCTCTATAACAGGAGCCGCATCCGCGAACAGTGCATCCAGCCCTCTTCCGAGTCCTCTTTTCTTCTGTGACATTATTGCTGATCTCCTTCTCTCTTCAGAAATTCTTTTGCCAGAGCTTCGTAGGCCTTTGCCCCCTTTGATGACGGATCATAATCTACAATCGACATTCCGTAACTCGGCGCTTCTGCGAGGCGGACATTTTTCGGAATCACCGTCGTATAGACCTTGCTTCCGAAATACCGCTTCACTTCCTGTACAACCTGCATTGAAAGATTAGTTCTTCCATCAAACATGCTGAGAAGGACACCGGCAATCTTCAGGTCCTTATTCATGCTTTTACGGACAAGTTCCACCGTGCTCATCAGCTGGCTGACACCCTCCAGCGCATAGAATTCACACTGTATCGGAATCAGAACACTGTCCGCTGCCGCCAGCGCATTGACCGTCAGCAGCCCCAGCGACGGTGGACAGTCAATGAAAATGTATTCATATTCCGGTTTGACTGCGTCCACAACCCGGCGGAGTCTTTTTTCCCTGCCTTTCATCTGGATCATTTCAACCTCGGCGCCGGCCAAGTCGACACTAGCCGGAATAATGTCGAGATTTTCAACCTCTGTATGATAGATCGCCTGGTGCACATCATAGTGTTCCGAAGTCAGTGCATCATACAGATTTTCTTCCAGATCCCGCTTTATCAATCCGAGGCCGCTTGTCGTGTTACCCTGAGGATCAATATCAATCAGAAGCACCTTCTTCTTTCTTTTTGCCAGGCAGGCGCCAAGATTGATGTTGGTCGTCGTTTTTCCGACACCGCCTTTTTGATTGAAAATTGCGTACGACTTTCCCATTCACATCCCCCTCAAATTGCAGAGTAAATTAGTTATATTATATAACACAGGTGGTTGATTTGCCACCTTTCAGCAGCTTGTAATCCGCTCGTTCGAATACTAAAAGCAATTTAATACATCAAAATGTTTCACGTGAAACAATATCTTGTATGCATATGTTTTTTCGATACTAATTGTTTTTAGCTGGCTGAATTTTTTCAGATTCAGAGAGAATGTTTCACGTGAAACATTCTCTCTGACTATAGAGTTTGTCTGTTTATTATAAAGGATTTTTACGGGCAATGCCCGGTTTCCGAGGATATTTTTTCGGTGTATTTTTTACTTTATTGATATAAATAAGCATATGATTATCGGCATCTTCACTGCTTAAATCCGCCTTCTCAACCCGGTCAACTTTACCGCCGAGAATCTGAATTGCCTTCTTCGCATCTTCGAGCTCCTGACCGGCTTTCCCTCCTTTATATGAAACGAAGGTTCCGTTTTTCTTCACGAGCGGCAGGCACCATTCGGCGAGCACGTTCAGCGAGGAGACGGCACGGGATACGCAGATATCAAATATTTCGCGATACTCTTCGCTCTGCCCTGCGTCTTCCGCCCGGATATGCAGTGTCTTCACATTGCGGATACCCAGGAGACCGGTAATCTCATCAATGACCTTCAGCTTCTTCTGCGAAGAGTCGATCAGAAGAAAATTTTTGTCCGGAGAGAAAACAGCCAGCGGCACACCGGGAAATCCGGCTCCAGTTCCGATATCTACGATCCGGCTGGCATTTTTCCACTCCTGAGAATTTACGCAGGAAAGTGAATCAAGTATATGCTTGACGATAAATTCGTCCCGGTCGGTTACTGCAGTAAGATTGATGTACTGGTTTTTATCAAGAATTGCATCCATGTACTTCACCATAGTGCCGGCTGCTTCCGAACCAGCCGCATGGATCAGTCGTTCCATTGCATCACTCATTGTGTGCCTCCTCTCTCCGCGCTTTCTCCAGGTAGATCAGGAGCACGTTAATGTCTGCCGGGGAAACGCCGGAAATCCGGCTCGCCTGTCCAAGCGTCATCGGCCGGATCTGATCCAGCTTCTGACGGGCCTCGAGTCGAAGTCCAGATATGCTCTTGTAATCGATCGAGTCGCTTAGGCAGCGATCCTCCAGCTTCTTCATTTTCTCGACCTGACGGATCTGTTTCTGAATATATCCGTCGTACTTGATCAGAACCTCGACTTCATACCGCTCGTTCCGCGTTAGTGCCGGACGGGTTTCATCATCAATCTCCAAAAGATCTTCATAGTGAATTTCCGGCCGCCGCAGTAAATCGAAGAAGGAGAGATTGCTATCACTCTCTGAACTTTCATGCCGCAGAAGAAACTCATTCAGCTTATCGTGGCTGCAGTGTTTTTTCTTCAGACGCCCGACTTCTCCATCCACGTTGCGGATTTTAGTCTGCATTTTCCGATACCGTTCTTCACTGGCGAGTCCAACCCGATATCCGGTCGGCGTCAGACGGCGGTCTGCGTTATCCTGCCTGAGGAGCAGCCGGTATTCCGCCCGGGAAGTCATAATTCTGTATGGTTCGGCCGTTCCTTTTGTGACCAGATCATCGATCAGCACACCGATGTAGGCCTGATCCCGGCGAAGGATGACAGGCTCCTCGCCTCGGATTTTCTGAACCGCATTGATGCCGGCGATCAGTCCCTGCGCCGCGGCCTCTTCATAGCCAGAGCTTCCATTGAACTGTCCGGCGCAGAAAAGATTCTCCGCAATCTTGCTTTCAAGCGACGGCTTCAGGCTCAGCGGGTCGACACAGTCGTATTCGATCGCATAAGCCGGACGGACAATTTCCGCGTCCTCCAGTCCTGCGATCGTATGATAAAATTCCGCCTGAATATCTTCCGGAAGACTGGACGACATTCCCTGAATATACATCTCATCTGTATCCAATCCTTCCGGCTCAACGAACAGCTGATGCCGCGCGCGATCCCGGAAGCGGGACACCTTATCTTCGATCGACGGACAGTATCTCGGTCCGACCCCGATGATATTTCCGGAATACATGGCCGACTTTTCAATATTATTCAGAATGATCTCGTGGGTATGTCCATTCGTATAGGACAGCCAGCACGAAACATGGTTGTCTCCGATATCTTTTCCTTCATTCATAAAAGAAAACGGAATAATCTCCGAATCCCCGGTCTGCTCTTTCATCCGTTCATAATGCAGGGTGCGGCCGAGCATTCTGGCCGGTGTTCCGGTCTTGAAACGGCGCATCGGAAAGCCCTTTTTATACAGATTCTCCGCAAGTTCCATCGAAGGCGCTAGGCCGCTCGGGCCGCCGGAATATGCGGAATCGCCGACGAATATTTTTCCGCCGAGATAGGTCCCGGTGCAAATGACGGTGGCTTTCGCGTAATATTTGGCGAAAGTTCTGGTAACGACGCCCCTGACTTTTCCGTCTTCGATGATCAGATCGATGACCTCCGCCTGCTTCAGGTGAAGGTTCGGTTCGTTTTCGAGCGTCTTTTTCATCTCGAGGTGATAGCGGTTCTTGTCGGCCTGGGCTCGCAGCGAATGAACAGCAGGACCTTTTGATGTGTTCAGCATCTTGCTCTGTATAAAAGTCTTGTCGATATTGATCCCCATTTCGCCGCCGAGCGCATCGATTTCACACACCAGATGTCCCTTGCCGGTTCCTCCGATCGAAGGGTTGCACGGCATCATCGCGACGGACTCGAGATTGATACAGAGAAGCAGCGTTCTGCATCCCATCCGGGCAGCCGCAAGACCCGCCTCGCAGCCAGCGTGTCCCGCGCCGATTACGATGACATCGTACTCTCCCATCAGCGGCATTTTCCCGATATTATATGATTCATTTTGATTCATGTTCAATACCTATCTACTTTCCGAGACAGAATTTTGAAAAAACAGTGTCGAGTATCTCCTCGCCCGCGGTCTCTCCGATGATCTCACCCAGCGCGTCATAAGCGGTGTGCACTTCCAGTTCGCTGATCTCGAGCGGCTCCCGGATCCCGAGAAGCCGGATCGCGCTTCGAAGTGATTCGTCAGCCCGCGCCAGCGCATTCCGATGCCGTTCGCTGGTTACGATATTCCGTTCGCCGAGCGTGCGGATTCCTTTGAGAAACATATCTTTAATCCGGTCTGTTATCGCGTCGGCCCCTTTCATTGTAAGAAGAGAAGTGTGAACGATTGAAGCATCCGGCAGAATCTTTTGGATTTCCAAATCGCTGACGGCTGAACCGAGATCTTCCTTGTTGACTACAGCAAGACAGCGCTGTTCCTTGATCTGTTCCATAATCTTCCGGTCTTCATCTTCGAGTTCCCGGCTTCCGTCGAGAACGAGGATGACTAGATCTGCATTCTCCATCTTCTCCTGCGACCGCTGAATGCCGATTTTTTCAATAACGTCCTCAGTCTGGCGGATTCCGGCAGTATCTGTCAGGATCAGCGGAACCCCGCCGATGCTTGCGCTCTCCTCGATCGTATCGCGGGTGGTTCCCGGTATATCAGTGACAATCGCGCGCTCTTCTCCGAGCAGCGCATTCAGAAGAGAAGACTTTCCGACGTTTGGTTTGCCGACGATCGCCGTACGGATTCCTTCTTTTGCGATACGTCCGTCCTCACCGGTCTCGAGAAGACGTTCGACCTGTTTCATGACCGGATCCAGCTGACTGCGGAATTCATCATACTCCAGCTGTTCGATATCTTCATCCGGAAAATCAATATTGACGGCCATCTGCGCCAGTGTGTTGCGGATTTTTTCCCGCATTTCCCGGATTTCCTGACCGAGGCGGCCCTGAAGCTGCCGTTCGGCGATGCCGAGCGGCAAACTGCTTTTTGCCTTGATGATATCGATGACAGCTTCCGCCTGCTCAAGGTCAATCCGTCCGTTCAGAAATGCCAGCTTGGTGAACTCGCCCGGCTCCGCCATTCTCGCGCCGGCGTCCAGGACGCTCCGGAGAATCATCCGAAGAGAAACAATGCCGCCGTGCGCCTGGATCTCCACTACATCCTCACAAGTGTAAGAATGCGGCGCCTTCATATAAATGCAAATCGCCTCATCAATGACCTGCCGGTCTTTACCGGAGACAATTCTTCCGTAATATGCGTATCTCGGGCGAACCGTGTCCGGACACGGAACGAAAATTTCTTTCATTATATCCAGCGCGCGGTCTCCGCTGACTCTTACAATTCCGATTCCGCCTTCACCCAGCGGAGTCGAAATGGCTGCGATTGTATCCGACATGAATTTCCTTTCTGATAATCACTGACGATTTAACGGAAACGCTTCCTGAATGGTGCGCCGCCGTGTTTTTCCTGAATACAAATTCCGGCCCATCAGAAGATGGGCCGATGAATTTTCCTGTAAACTATTTTCTTTCGATGATGACCCGGCGATACGGATCTTTTCCTTCGCTCTTCGTCTTCACCTTCGGATTGTCCTGCAGCGTGGAATGGATCACCTTCCGTTCGTACGGATTCATTGGCTCCAGAGTGATACTCTTCTTTGTCCGCTCCACTTTGCCTGCAAGCCGGTTCGCCAGATTGACCAGCGTTCTTTCGCGCTTCGCGCGGTAATTCTCTGCATCGAGAATCACACGGGTGTATTCGTCGCTCTCTTTATTCACGACGATGCTGCACAGATACTGAATTGCATCGAGGGTCTGTCCCCTCTTTCCGATGATCGTTCCGGTGTCTTTTCCGCTGATGTCAACGTAAACGATGTTCTTACCGGTCTTCACACTGAAGTCCAGATCCACGCCCATTTCCCGGGTAATCTCCTCGAGAAAATCTTTGGCCGGATGTTCTTCACACGGCTCGAGATCCTTGATCTCCGCCATCATCATGCTCTGATAATTCGTATTCTTCCGTCTGTTGTTCCGATTATTCCGGGAACGCTTCTTCTGACTCGGCTTGTTATCTTTCTTTCTGACGCTCTCACGCGCGAGAGCGTCTTCCATTTCCTCTTGTTCGAACTTATCGTATTCTTCCCGGATCTCCTCCGGTACTTCAACAGTCTGATTTTCCGGCAGCGAAGCGAGGATCGCATCGATATTGTCGAACGTATCCTTCTCATTGCGGCGCTTTTCGTGCGCCGGCTCTGCCGTCTTCTCTATCACTCTTACCTTAGCCAGTTTCGAACCAATACCGAGGAAACCTTTCGAAGGTTCTTCCAGAACTTCCACATCGACTTGATCGATTGTAAGTTTGAGGTCTTTGAGGGCGAGCTCTACCGCCTCGTCCACGTTTCCTCCCCATTTTTCAGAAACTCTCATAGGTTAACGATTTCCTTTCATTTTTGCGCTAGCGTTCAATCTTCTCTGAAGCTCCTTCTGAGCACGCATAACCAGTTTGATATGCTCTCTCCGCTCATTCATTTCCCTCCGCACACGGTTCATACGCATATTGAGGAAAATCTGGATCACCTGACCGAATGCCCAGTAGATTGCCAAACCAGCCGGATAGGATCTCGCGATAACCAGAATACTCAGTGGAAAAACATACTTCATCAGCATGTTCATCTGATTCATCTGAGCGTTGCCGGCATCTGCCGTGGTAAGCTGCTGTGTCATGGTGAACGAGAAGTATGTCGCTACCGCTGCGGCAATTGGAAGAATCCAAAGGTCCGGCTGCGCCAGATCACGAATCCAAAGGAATGATTCGTGCACCGCAAACAGCATGTCTTCACTTCTCAGGTATTTCATCGGATTCCGGAGAAGTGCAAACAGTCCCATGATAATCGGGAACTGGATCAGCATCGGCAGGCATCCGCCCAGCGGATTGAAGTTCTCCGACTTGTACAGCTCCTGCATCGCTTCATTCATCTTCACCTGGTCATTTGCGTATTTCGTCTGAATCTCCTGCATCTTCGGCTGAAGTTCCTGCATGTTGGCAGTCGATTTGATCTGCTTGACATACAGCGGATACAGTGCGAATTTTACGATCGCAGTTAAAATAATCAGCGAGACGCCGTAGTTTCCGACCAGTCTGTAGATCCACGTAAGTAGGTATCCAAGAGGTACCGCTATTACTCCCATATTTTCTCCCTGTCTGTCAGATCAGCGGATCATATCCACCCGGGTTTCCAGGATGACATCTCAAAATCCTTCTGATTCCAAGATACGTGCCCTTAAGCGGTCCGTACTTCTCCAGCGCCTGGATAAAATAGGTGCTGCAGGTCGGCGTGAACCGGCACGTCGGCGGAAATAGAGGTGAAATGAAAATCTGATATCCTCTGATCAACATGATTAAAATTTTCTTTATAAAATTGCTGATTTTCTTCATTTCTGCTTAGAACCGCATGTTTCAATAATGCCGGCGTACTTCAGCGATTTGTACATGGATTTCTGTACTTCTCCGCACTTCTTTCCATTGATTGTATTTCTCGCAACGAAGATGATGTCGTAGCCGGGCTTCAACCGGATATTCATGTTTCGAACCGACTCCCGCATCAGACGCCTTGCCCGGTTCCGATGCACGCTGTTGCCGACCTTCTTGCTCGCCACATATGCCAAGCGGCTGTGATCCAGCCGGTTCTTGCGATAAAGAACCACGACAAAACGACCGCCGACAGAAGCGCCCTTACGGTACACGCTGTTAAAATGCTTCTGTTTGCTAAGAATTTCGTTTCGATTCTTCATTTCTTCTATATCTTCTATACAGTAATAAGCAAATAGCGGCAGCCTACGCGCTCAGCTTCTTTCTGCCTCTGCTTCTTCTTCTCTTCAGAACCTTGCGGCCGTTCGCCGAAGCCATTCTCTTTCTGAATCCGTGCTCCTTGAGTCTCTGTCTCTTCTTAGGCTGATATGTTCTCTTCATGTCTCTCTCCTTCCGATATTTAATATCTCTGAGTTGATATAAATTATTACGGTGCCTTCTAAATTCCAAAGGCACACACGTCAGAATATTATACTTTTTCATGAAATAAAAGTCAATGAATCTTTATCCGATTTCAAATATCGGCAAAAATTCCGGTCAAAAAAATAATTATTCACATCACGACCACTAAATGTTGTGTCCGGAAATAGATATGAACAACTTTTTCCACAATATGTGTATAACTTTCTTTTTGTACCCTTTTGAATCCGTAATTTCAGGCAAAGTTGTGCACTTGTAAATGTGGATAATTTTATGTAAAATATGTTCACTGCGAAGGAGAATAAAGAATTGGACAACAACAAGATATGGGAAGACTTCACTTCCTTTATCCAGAGCAACACGATCACTGTCAGTTACGACACTTGGTTTTCGACGCTTCGAATATATAAGATCGATGAGGATCTGAAGATCATTTATCTGACGGCGGAGGAGGAATTTCAGGTAAACCAGCTAAAGAAGCGTTACATGCACCTGATCGAGCAGGGATTTGAGACCGTGCTCGGCAGCAGCTACCGCGTTGTGATCAAACTGGAGGAAGAATATAACGAAGAATCCGGACGGTCACAGAAGACCCAGAAGCCTTCCAAATACGAGAACGACATCAAGCTATTCAATCCGCGGCAGAATTTCGAGAATTTTGTCGTCGGCAACAACAACAAATATGCACATGCGGCAGCGCTTGCCGTCGCGGAGTCACCGGCAGAGGCATACAACCCTCTTTTTATTTACGGCGATTCCGGGCTCGGCAAGACCCATCTGATGCAGGCGATCGGTATCTACATCATCCGGAACAACCCGTCGACGAAGGTGGTTTACGTGTCTTCGGAGATGTTCACAAACGAACTGATCAAGGCGATTTCCGACAATAAGATGCGGGCTTTCAAGAACAAATACCGCAAGGCGGACGTCCTGCTGATTGATGATATCCAGTTTCTGGAGAACAAAGACAAGACACAGGAGGAATTTTTCCACACTTTCAACGCGCTGTATGAGGACGATAAGCAGATCGTCATTTCCAGCGATCGGCCTCCGAGCCGTCTGGTCAATCTGGAAGAGCGGCTCCGCTCGCGTTTTGCGTGGAACCTGATTGCCGACATTACACCGCCGGACTTTGAAACCCGCGTTGCGATCCTTAAGAAGAAGGCAGAGAACGCAGAGCTTGAATGGAACGATGATCTTTATGAAGTGTGCTGTCTGATTTCGGAGCAGTTCACCGACAACATCCGTGAGCTGGAAGGCGCTTTCAACAATATCGTCGGGGCTTCGAACCTTCTGGATGAACCGATCGACATTGCTTTTGCAAAGCGCACGCTCCGCAACATCATAAAGAACGCGGATGGCGAAATCGCTCCGGAAAGAATCCGATCCGTTGTCGCCAGATACTATAAGATCAAGGTGGCGGACATGGATTCGTCCAAGCGGAATGCCGAGATCGCCTACCCTCGTCAGGTGGCGATGTACCTGTGCCGGGAGAACACGGATCTGTCGCTTCCGAAAATCGGCAAGCTTTTCGGCAACAAGCATTACTCCACTGTCATCCACTCAGTGAACAAGATTGACGATTTATACAAGAACAATGAGGATACCCGCCGGGAGATCGACGAACTGAAACACAAGATTAAGGAATATAAATAATGCACATTCCATCCACAGGTTTTTGTTTCCGGTTTTCAATGATCAAAAAATCAGTTTTCCGCACCGGCGGAACGTTTCCGGGAGTTATCCACATTTTCCACACCCCCTACTACAATAACTATATTAAATAATATAAGAATAGGAGTTTCCACCATGAAAATATACTGCAGCAAGTCTGACTTAAATCGTTCGCTGAGTCACGCGTCCCATGCCGTACCGACACGGACAACGACAAAAATTCTGGAATGCATTCTGGTTGACATCAAAGACCAGATGATGTACCTGACTGCAACAGATACGAACATTACAATAGAAACTGCTCTCAATGTAACAGCCGAAGGCGACTGCACATTTGCCGTTCCGTCGAAGCTGTTCAGCAGTATCATCTCGAAGCTGCCGGAATCAGAGATTATGCTGGACTTTGATTCGATGAAATCCAAGCTGAAAATCAAGAGTGGCCGTTCCGTTTCTGAAATCGTCTGCTTTGAAGGCGACGAGTTCCCGAAGATCCGGACAAAGGAACCGGAAATCAGAGTCTCGATGAACAAAGAATCCGTCAAGCGGATGATCCGGAAGACTGCTTTTTCCGCAAGCGCCGATGAAATCAACGGAATTCTGACCGGTGTTCTCTTCGAATTCGGAGAAGGCAACATCCGAATGGTCGCGGTCGACGCTTTCCGGATGGCGATCAACAACGAGCCGGCCGAAGGCATGGATCAGTCCTTCAACGTCGTCATTCCGGCAAAAATGCTGACCGAAGTCTCGAAGATCATCTCCGATGACGGAGATGAGACGCTTCAGATGGAAATCGCAGACAAGAAAGCGATCCTTATTTTCGATAACTGCAAGGTCACTGTGAATACGCTCAGCGGAAAATACATCGACTATAAGAGAATCATCAGCGCCGAGACGCCGACGAAGATCCGGGTCAAACGCGAGGACCTAATTGCCAGCATCGACCGGGCTTCCCTTCTGGCATCAGCAACGAACAATAATATGATCAAATTCAACATCGAAGAGGACACGATCCATATCTCTTCCCTTTCCGATGAAGGAAATATCGATGAATCCGTTGAAGTGATCCACGAAGGAAATGATTTCCAGATCGGCTTCAACGCCCGTTACCTGATGGATATCTTCCGGAATATCGACGACGAAGAGATCATGCTGAACATGAAAGACAGCATCAGCCCATGCATCGTCCGTCCTCTGAGCGGAGAGAGATATCAATATCTGGTGCTCCCGATCCGGATCAATTAACATGAAAATCAATCACATTGAACTGCACCACTTCAGAAATTACGAGAAGCTGGAACTGGATTTCGACCCGTCCCGGAACATTCTGATCGGCGAAAACGCGCAGGGAAAAACCAACCTCATCGAGGCGGTGTATCTCTGCGCTTTTGCGCGCTCTTTTCGTACACAGAATGTTTCGAATATGATCGAAATCGGTCAGCAGCGCGGCAGTGTGACGGTGAATGCGGTCAGTGAAGAAATGGATAAAAAAATCAGCATTATCCTCGACCGCTCCGGCAAGAAAATGATCAAAAAAGACGGCAAGCCGCTGCGCCGGACAGCGGACCTTCTGAATAATCTGGTCGTCGTGGTTTTTTCCCCGGAAGACCTCCGGATCATTAAAGAGAGTCCGGATAAGCGCCGGAATTTCATCAACCGCGAAATCTCACAGATTCGTCCGAGATATTACGAATGCCTCCGGCAGTATAATGAGGCTCTGCGGCAGAAGAATGCTGTTCTGAAGAGCGAGAACGGCGAAGTTTCGGAGGAAATGCTCGACATCTACGATCTGCAGCTCGCAAAATACGGCACGGAAGTCGTGAAGTACCGGAGAAATTTTATCCGCCTGCTGTCGGATAAGGCCGCCGCTGTCCAGAAAGCGATCACGCACGGTAAGGAAGATCTGGAAATCCGCTACCTGATATCGATGTCTGACGAAAGTGCATATGAAGAATTAATCCAAAATCGAGATCATGACATATACAGCCGTCACTGCGGCATCGGTCCGCACCGCGACGATATAACGTTCTACATCAACGGAAAAGACGCCAGAAAGTACGGGTCGCAGGGACAGCAACGCACGATTGCTCTCTCTCTCAAGCTCGCAGAAATCGAAATCGCCCAGGATGTGATCGGGGAAAGCCCGATCCTGCTGCTCGACGATGTACTGTCTGAACTGGACGAAGAGCGGCAGAATTACCTGTTTCAGGAAATCCGGGATGTACAGCTTTTTATCACGGCGACCGAGGTCAGTCGGAAAATATATGAAAAAATACCGGAGAGCTGTGTTTTCAAGGTTTCCGCCGGTTCGGTAACGAAAATTCATTAAAAATTTGGCTTTTAACGGATTTTTTATGCCGGATGATAGAAAACCAGTGATGTTGAAAAAACTTTTGTTATATGGTAAAATAAATCGGTTAAGCGGAAAGCAATTAACCGATTATTTTTTTATCGCGAGGAATGAATCAAAGTGTTCCTTTCGAAAATCTAAAGAGAGAAGGATTTAATGAGCGCAGAGAAGAAAAAGAGCGAATATAACGGACAACAGATTCAGGTGCTCCATGGATTGGAACCGGTTCGCATGCGGCCAGGTATGTACATCGGCAGCACCGGTCCGGCAGGACTGCATCATCTGGTCTACGAGATCGTCGACAACAGTGTCGATGAAGCGCTGGCCGGTTTCTGTAAGCATATCCAGCTGACCATCAACAAAGACAATTCCATCACCGTACAGGATGACGGAAGAGGTATGCCGGTCGACATGCATCCGACCGAGCACAAACCGACCGTAGAAGTTATTCACACGCAGCTGCATGCCGGCGGTAAATTCGGCGGCGGAGGATATAAAGTATCCGGCGGTCTGCACGGTGTCGGCGCTTCGGTCGTCAATGCGCTTTCGACGCACATGATCGTCGAGGTCGCGAGAGACGGCAAGATCTATCATCAGGAGTACTTTCAGGGCAAGCGCTCCACGGAGCTGAAGGTTGTCGGCAAGTCGAAGGAGACCGGTTCGAAGACCACGTTCTGGCCGGATCCGGAGATCTTCGATGAGACAGAATACAATTACGATACGTTGCAGCGCCGGATGAGAGAGATGGCGTTCCTGAACAAAGGACTCCGGATCTCGATCGAAGACAAGCGGGAGAATCACAAGAAGAAAGAGAGCTTCTGCTACGAAGGCGGCATCCGGGAATTCGTTGAATATCTGAACAAGAACAAGGATGTCATCAACGACGACATCTTCTATTTCGAGAATTACAAGAAGGACGAGAAGACCGGCAGAGAGTACGAGGTCGAAGTCGCGCTTCAGTACACGACGAAGTACAACGAACTGGTTCTGTCTTATGCAAACAACATCAACACCGTTGAAGGCGGATTCCATCTGATGGGACTGAAGTCGGCGATCACCCGCACGATCAACGATTATGCGAGAAGAAACAAGTTTCTCAAGGAAAATGAAGATCTGCTGACCGGCGATGATGTCCGGGAAGGAATGACGGCGATTGTCAGCGTCAAGCTGACCGATCCGCAGTTCGAAGGACAGACCAAAGCCAAGCTCGGAAATTCCGAGGTGCGCGGCTTCGTTGAAAGCAGCATGAATGAATACTTCATCTTCTATCTGGATGAGCATCCGAAACAGGCGAAGAAGATTGTGGATAAATGCGTCGGTGCCGCACATGCCAGAGAAGCCGCCCGCAAGGCGAGAGAGGCTTCCCGCAAGAGCAACGTGCTGGAGACCACTTCCCTTCCGGGCAAGCTGGCAGACTGTTCGGACAAAGATCCGAAGGTGTGCGAGATCTTCCTGGTCGAGGGAGATTCCGCAGGCGGCAGCGCAAAGTCCGGTAGAGACCGGGCGCGTCAGGCTGTTCTTCCGCTCCGCGGCAAGATTCTGAACGTTGAAAAAGCATCCGAAGCCCGGGCGCTGAGTTCCGACGAAATCAAGAACATGATCACTGCTTTTGGTTGCGGAATCGGACAGAATTTCGATATCACGAAGCTGAGATACCACAAAATCATCATCATGACCGATGCGGATGTCGACGGCGCGCATATTCGCACGCTGCTTCTGACATTCTTCTACCGTTTCATGAAACCGCTGATCGAGGGCGGATATGTCTACGCGGCGCAGCCGCCGCTTTTCCGCGTCAAGAAAGGCAGAGACATCTGGTACACTTATTCGGACAGAGAGCAGGATAAGCTGCTGGCGGATCTGAAAGCCAGGGACAGCAAGAGCAAAATCGAGATTCAGCGTTACAAAGGTCTGGGCGAAATGGACTTCAACCAGCTTTGGGAGACGACGATGGACTACAATCACCGTACACTGGTGCGGATCACGCTGGACGACGCGTCGGCGGCCGATGAAATCGTCACGACACTGATGGGAGATAAGGTTCCGCCTCGGAAGAAATTCATCGAGGAGAATGCGAAATACGTAAAGAACCTTGATATTTAACAGAATAAGGAGTAAGAATGTCTGAAAACTTATTGGAAGAAAGCAAAATCATAGACCATGAGATGTACGACGAAATGAAGAACTCGTACATCGATTACGCGATGAGCGTTATCGTCGGTCGTGCTCTTCCGGATGTTCGGGACGGACTGAAGCCGGTTAACCGCCGTATTCTTTACGGTATGAGCGTCCTCGGGACGACGCCGGACAAGCCGCATAAGAAATCCGCCCGTATTGTCGGTGAAGTAATGGGTAAATATCACCCGCATGGCGACAGCTCGATCTATGACGCGATGGTCAAGATGGCACAGGATTTCTCGACCCGTTATCCGCTGGTGGACGGCCACGGAAACTTCGGTTCTGTAGACGGCGACGGCGCAGCTGCCAGCCGTTACACCGAAGCGAGGATGTCTCCGTTCTCACTTCAGATGGTACGGGATATCGAGAAGGACACGGTTGATTTTATCGACAACTATGATGGCGAAGAGAAAGAACCTGTAGTCCTGCCGTCCCGTGTGCCGAACCTGCTGATTAACGGTTCCAACGGTATTGCGGTCGGTATGGCGACGTCGATTCCGCCGCACAACCTATCTGAGGTCATCGACGCGTGCGTCAAGATGATCGACGATGAAGACTGCACGGTCGAAGACTTGATCAAGATCGTCAAGGCGCCGGACTTTCCGACCGGAGCGCATATCCTCGGAAGAAAGGGCGCGCACGATGCCTATACCACCGGAAACGGCCGGATCACGGTTCGTTCTGTGTGTCAGATTGAAGAAGGCACCCGCGGCCGGATGAGGATCGTTGTCACGGAGATTCCGTTCCAGGTCAACAAGGCCCGCCTGATCGAGTCAATCGCGGATCTGGTTAAGAACAAGAAGGTCGAAGGAATTTCCGCAATCCGCGATGAGTCGAACAGGGAAGGCATGCGGATCGTCATCGAGCTGAAGAAAGACGTCAATCCGAACGTCATTCTGAACCGGCTTTACAAGCACACGTCGCTCCAGACGACATACAGCATGATCATGCTTGCGCTGGTCGACGGCGAGCCGAAAATCCTGAACCTTTACCAGATTATTGATGAATATCTGAAGCATCAAAAGAACGTTATTACGAGAAGAACCCGCTATGATCTGGCGAAAGCCGAAGCGCGAGCGCACATCTTGGAAGGTCTGATTATCGCGCTGGATAATATCGACGAAGTGATCCGCGTGATCCGTTCTTCTTACAACGATGCAAAAGAAAAATTAATGGTCCGCTTCGGGTTATCCGAAGTGCAGGCACAGGCTATTCTGGACATGAGACTGGCCCGCCTGCAGGGCTTGGAACGCGAGAAAATCGAGAACGAACTGGCCGATCTCAGAAAGAAGATCGCTTATTATAAAGAAATTCTGGCGGACGAGCACAAGCTGATGGGCGTCATCAAGGACGAACTTCTGGAGATCAAAGAGAAGTACGGCGACAAGAGGCGGACAAAGATCGTAAACGCTACCGGTGAGCTGGATGAGGAAGCGCTGATCGACGAAGAAGATGTTGCGATCACCCTAACCCACCTCGGCTACATCAAGCGCGTTCCGGAGAATACATACAAAGCGCAGCGGCGCGGCGGAAAAGGCATTCTCGGACTGACGACCAGAGATTCGGATTTTGTAAAAGATCTGATCATCACCTCGACACACGATTATCTGATGTTCTTTACGGACATGGGCAAAGTCTACAAGATGAAAGCCTATGAGGTGCCGGAAGGATCCCGTACGGCCAAGGGCACGCCGGTCATCAACTTCCTGAACCTGAACTCGAATGAACGGGTTACCGCCGTCATCCCGGTGAAGGAATTCTCCAGCGACGATTACCTGATCATGATCACGAAGAAAGGTACGATCAAGAAGACTCCGATGTCCGAATTCGACACGAACCGGAAATCCGGTCTGATCGCGATCACGTTGAAGGACGGCGACAAGCTGATTGCAGTAAGTCAGTCCGCCGGTGACGAGAACGTCTATGTCATCACCCGGAACGGCAAAGCGATCGCCTTCAGTGAGAATGATGTCCGCAGCATGGGCAGAAATGCCGGCGGCGTCCGCGGCATCAATCTGGAAGATGACGACGAAGTCGTTTCGATGGAGCTGGATATCGACGGATCTCGCGAGATGCTGGTCATGACGGAAAAGGGCTTCGGCAAGAGAACAAAGCTCGACGAATACCGCCTCCAGACCCGCGGCGGCAAGGGTGTCGCGACGTACGACAAGACGAAGTTCAGCAAGACCGGTCATCTGGTCGGCGCAACCCTCGTCGGAGAAGAAGATGAAGTGATGCTTATCAATTCGAACGGCGTCATCATCCGCATCCGGGCGAAGGAAATCTCAGAATCCGGACGCACGACACAGGGCGTCAAGATTATGAAGGTTGAGAACGAAGACCGGATAGTCTCCTTCGCAAAAGTCGTAGACGAGGAACATGCGAAGAAGCCGCACAAGAAAGAAAAGAAAAAGAGCGAACAGATGAGTCTCCTCGACTAACTTGTTCGAACGATGCAGCGCCCCATGCGGGCGCTGTTTTTATCTGATAAGTTTTTTATTTATCCGGAAGGTCTTGAAAACACCAGATCAGATATCATAAAATAAATAAAAGAGAATCAGTTCATCAGGAGGTTGTTATGATTAAGGATCTGGTAAAGGCAAATCGCAGCGTTCGGGGTTACGATCACAGCTATAAAGTCAAAGAAGAAGATCTGATCGATCTGGTCGATTGTGCGCGGCTGACCGCATCGAGCATCAATAAACAGCCGCTCAAATACTACATTGCGGACAGTGAAGAGGATGTTGCGGTACTCCGCTCCTCCACGCGGCTTGGAGCCCTGCTTCCGAACCGGAAGCTGCCGGATAAAGGCAAAGAACCGACCGCGTATATCGTCATTCTGCAGGATAAGAAGATTTCAGAGAGCTATTTTGCATTCGGAAATGATGTCGGCATCGCGGCGCAGACCATCACGCTGGCAGCCACAGAGAAAGGCCTTTCCGCCTGCATGATCGGAAACATCAACGAGGAGCGTATTCAGCTGGCGCTGAACCTGCCGGACCGCTACCGGATCCGCCTGGTCATCGCCATCGGAAAGTCAGCCGAGGAAATCCATCTCGTTGAGATCGACAATGGCGAGAACACCGCATATTACCGTGATGAGAACGACGTCCATTACGTACCGAAACGGAAGCTGAACGATATCATCATCAATAAGGAAGTCTAGAAAAAGGGGCCTTGTGCCCCTTTTCGTGTTTCCGGTGTTCTGTGAAGTATTCGGCCGTATGTCCTTATGCACCGGTGAATCCGGCTATGCGCTGATCGCGCTATTGCGGTCGATATTGGAAATTACCACCTTCTCTGTCCTTTTCTCGTCGTATGGATTGATTTCCAGCAGATCCCGGATGCGGATATCGTACAGCGATTCGATCCGGTCAATGATTCTTTCGTCAATTACAGTCGGTTTTCTGTCTGTATTCTCATTCAGATTTTCATTGATATTTCCGGTAAATTCATAAAGTTTATCTAACATGTCATTTCTCCTTTCTTATCTGGATTTCATGTTCGTATTGTTCTCTTCTCTTTACACCATTATATTATCACCAATATGTTACAATTAAAAACATTATATAATTGTATTTTAACAACTTAAAAATTGTAATTATGATATAATGAAAGAAGAGCATGTATCTGTTATGCATTAATTTAAAAAAAAAAAATATTATCAAAAATACAGATGGTTAGAAAGCGCTATGAGATGCGCACAGGAGGAAAAATGACCAGCGGAGAAGAAGCTTTTATTGTGCTCACTGAAGAGATGAATTTTACCAGGGCTGCCAGACGGATGTACATCTCGCAGCAGGCTCTAAGCAAACATATACAGAAGCTGGAGGAGAAGTACGGAACGATACTTTTCCAGCGGAAACCGAAGGTACGTCTTACAGAGACAGGTGAGGCGCTTCTTGAAATGCTCCGGCGGCAGTCGGCGATGGAGCGGGACGTGGCAAACCGGATCAGTGAGCTGGAACAGGGTGAAACCGGCACAATCACGCTCGGGATCAGTGCGTCCGGTCTTCGCACATTCGGAATCGGGGTGTTCGAGAAATACCACAGGATGCATCCGGGTGTGCAGCTGGATATTGCCGCCGCAGTGTCCCGGGTTCTGGAAGAAGATCTGCTTCACGGGCGGATGGACTGCGTGATCGCAGTGGATCCGGAAGCGCACGAAGAGATCAGAGTCGAGCCGCTTTTTCAGGACGCACTCTATCTTCTGGTTCCGGAAGAAATCGCCGCAGAGCGCAGCGGAAGCAGGACGACGGCCGATATCGAAACCTATGCAGATCTGCCTTTTGTGCAGAACCGGCAGCGGAGCCGCACGACCGGCCACATTAATGCTTTTCTCGACCGAAAAGGTATCAACCTTCGGAATATTATGACAGTCAGCGCCTATGACGTGCAGCTGGAACTGTGCCGCAATCTCCATACCGCAATGTTCACCTCGGGAT
>Ga0256406_1003498_pt1 | contig 19438 bp, 17 predicted proteins | sample RumenRJG_03DNA_FD_185986 | JGI IMG/M metagenome (GOLD analysis project Ga0256406, IMG submission 185986) | Bovine rumen microbial communities from Lethbridge, Alberta, Canada - RJG_03 | ecosystem: Host-associated > Mammals > Digestive system > Stomach > Rumen | place: Canada: Alberta | collected...
CAGAAATTTATAAATGTTTTTACAATCTCATTACCTTATGGATAAAAAAGAAAAAACTATTCCTGGTGGGTACGTGGCCTGTTTGCCCTGTGACTGCCCTCAGCGAGCCCACTGTCTGCGCGCCTGGGCCTGGAGTCATCGTAACAGCAGTGAGAAACAGTACACAGTGCTTAATCCCGACCTCACCACCCTTGACGGCCATTGCCCCTTCTACTGTGACGATCAGCCTCAGCGATACGCCATTGGATTCAGCAATTTTCAGCAACGCATGTACCCTATGCAGTACAAGCAATTCATGTCGGCCTGTGTCGCCCGATTTGGCCGTAATTCTTATTTCCAGCGAAGGCGTGGGGAAATCCCCATGCCGCCTTCAGAGCAAGCGTTCATACGAAGCTTGCTTAAGAGTATAGGTGCTCCCGACGACCTCGATTTCGACGGTTATGAGGAGCATTTCAACTGGTTTGCTGATTAAGAATCCGTAGTTTCTTGTCAGTACCGCTTGGGCAGTACTGCAGTATTTCATGGCTATTACTGCAGTATTTCAAGACTATTACCTCAGTACTATCGTATGAGTACTCAGAGTTGCTTGTAGTTTAACGCTTTTGGTTGACTACTTTGAGTGTAGTTTAACGCTTTTGGTTGACTACTTTGAGTCTTATTTTTAATGTTGGTTGACCCAGTATCTTTTTAGTTATCCCGCCCCATATACAGACGAAGGCCACATCCTTTCGGATGCAGCCTTCGTTATCTTTGTGAGCTATGGCCTGTTTGTTTAGCCGAGTTTTGCGATGTGCGCAGAGAGGCTCGACTTCAGATTGGCAGCCTTGTTCTTGTGGATAATGTTCGTCTTAGCGAGTTTGTCCAGCATTTTCTGTACGGTAGGGTACAATTTGACTGCTTCTTCCTTGTTGCTCATTGCGCGAAGCTTACGCACAGCATTGCGCATGGTCTTTGCATAATACTTATTGTGCAAAGCCCTCACCTTGTCCTGGCGGATACGCTTTAGTGATGATTTGTGGTTTGCCATCTTTATGTCTTGTTATATTTTATTTGTAGTCCCTAGCAGAATCGAACTGCTCTTTAGAGAATGAAAATCTCTCGTCCTAACCGATAGACGAAGGGACCAAGGGCTTTTTATTAGCGGGTGCAAAGTTAGGCATAATTTTATTTCCTGCCAAATTTTTGTCCCTTTATTTTCTTTAATCAGTTGATTTTTGGTATTTTTGCATGGTTTTTAGTTGTACACGGGAATGCTCATTAAGACAGAAGCCGTCGTTTTACGTGCAGTGAGGTATGGCGACAGCCGGCTCATCGTAGATATGCTCACGCTCTCTGAGGGTCGTGAGAGCTTCATCGTCGGCATTCCGAAGTCGTCGAGAGGCCGATTGCAGAAGCAGCTTTTTCAGGTTCTCACGCTCCTTGACATTGAGTACGACCGCAGACCGGGCAATCATCTTCAGCATCTGAAAGATGTGTCACGGTCATACCCTTTCGCTTCGATACCCTTTAATCCACAGAAGATAGCCGTGACGCTTTTCCTTTCGGAGTTTCTCTGTTACGCCACTCGTGGCGAGCAGGGAGCCAACGAGCATTTGTTCCGTTTCGTGTCGGCTGCTCTGCGCTGGCTTGACACCGTTGAGGGGCAGTTTGCCAACTTCCATCTGGCCTTCATGATACATCTCACTCGTTTCCTCGGCTTCTTTCCTAATATTGAAGGTTATCATCCAGGTTTTCTCTTTGATCTGCGCAGTGGTTGCTTTACGTCGGTGGCTCCCTTGCACAGCGACTTTCTTAATGCTGCTGATACGTCGCGCATGGCGGTGATTATGCGCATGGACTTCGAAAACATGCGTTTCTTCCACTTTACCCATGAAGAGCGTAACCGCTGTACGGAGGTTATTCTTTACTACTACCGCATTCACGTGCCCGAGTTCCCGGAGTTGCGCTCATTTGATGTGGTCAGACAACTTTTCGCCTGAAGATTCTTTGTAATTAGATATTGACAGAAACAACGCGGGCTTGCCTCTTTTTCTGAGAGACAAGCCCACGACTATAGTTTGATAATACTTTCGTAGTCCGGCTTCAGGCCTGGAGGAGTCGCTTCACGATAGTTGCGATGACCTTTCCGTCGGCCTTTCCTGCCATCTGCTTATTGGCTGTGCCCATCACCTTGCCCATGTCTTTCATGCCCTGGGCACCAGTGGCGGCGATGACTTTCTTTACCTCGGTCTCAATCTCAGCCTCAGAGAGCTGTTTGGGCAGGTAAGCCTCGATGACATCGACCTGAGCCATCTCTTCAGCGGCGAGGTCAGTACGACCGGCCTGGGTATAGGTTGCAGCAGACTCGCGACCCTGCTTGGCCAGTTTTTGCAGGATTTTCAGTGCCTGTGAATCGTCTAAGGTGTCGTTGGCACCAGGTGCCGTCTTAGCCTCTAAAAATACTTTCTTGATGTTGCGCAGTGTCATCAGCTTCACTTTGTCGCGAGCCTTCATTGCGCTCTTGATGTCGTCATTGACAGTATCAAAAAGTGACATAATATTGTTGTTTTATTTGTAGTCTCCGGCTGTGAATAGCCGGAAGTCTGTTGGTTCATTATTGCTGAATCAGGCAAAAGAGATGACTCCCGGTGTGGTAGTGCTGTTGTCGGAGTCTTGTTTCGGAGTTTCTCCTGTAGCCATGTTCTTAATTTCTTGAAGCTTTTGGCGTGAGCGCTTGTAGGTAGGCGTGTTCTCTACAGCGAGGATGACGTCCTCGTTGTTGAGGTCCTCGGGCCGGAAGAGGAAGATGTGAGGTCTGCGCTTGCGCTGTTGGCTGCCCATTTCGGCTCCGTAGTATTTCTGTCGGCGGGAGTCTCGTTCTGCAGCAGCCTCCTCTTCTTCAGCAATACGGTTAGCCTCTTCTTGTGTATGCTTCTTGCCGAGATGGGTGTCCATGCCGTCGACATCCCTGATGCCGAAGCCTGTAGCCAGGATGGTGACTTTAACCTTCTTGCCTAATTCTGGATCGATGGCGATACCCCATTTTATTTCGAAGTCGTTGCCGAACTTGGCCATAAAGTCGTTGACATCGTTCATCTCCTCCATCATCAGTCCACCATTCTCGTTCTTTTCGTTGCAGAAGTTGATGCTGAGCAGAATCTTCTTGGAGTTGAAGATGTCGTTGTCGTTGAGCAGCGGCGAGTTAAGAGCGTCGTCGATGGCTTTCTTCACACGTCCTTCGCCCTCACCGTATCCTGTGCTCATAATGGCTACACCGCCGTCCTTGAGCACTGTTTTGACATCATTGAAGTCGAGGTTGATGAGTCCGTGGTTGGTGATAATTTCCGCGATACTCTTGGCTGCCACGCTCAGTGTGTCGTCGGCTTTACCAAAGGCATCGAGTACGGTGAGCTCAGGATAGATTTCGCGCAGTCGCTCGTTGTTGATAACCAGTAAGGCATCGACGTGCTTTGACATCTCCTCAACGCCGTCGAGTGCCTGGTCTATTTTCTTGTCGCCTTCAAAGCGGAAGGGTATGGTGACGATGCCGACGGTGAGGATTCCTAATTCCTTGGATATTCGGGCTATGACGGGAGCAGCTCCCGTGCCCGTTCCACCACCCATACCGGCCGTGATAAAGGTCATCTTGGTTCCGTCGTTGAGCATGGCTTTGATCTCGTCAGAGGTCTCTTCAGCCGCTTTGCGTGCTTTCTCAGGCTTGTTGCCTGCTCCCAGTCCCTCCTTGCCAAGCTGCAAGTGAACAGGCACTGGTGAGTCGTTGAGGGCCTGCGCGTCGAGGTTGCACACAACGAAGGATACATCGTGTATGCCTTCGCGGTACATGTGGTTGACAGCGTTGCCGCCGCCGCCACCGACGCCGATAACCTTGATGATGCTCTTTTCTTTCTCCGGACCCTCAAAGTCGAGGATGTTCGGAGTCATATTGTTGACTGGCATATTGCTTTTGTATTAATGGGGTTCTACGATAGTTATGCTCGACTTGCACTTACTCCTCGTCGGCAGTCATTGTGTTGAGTATCTTCTTCACATTGCGGAAGAGCTTGTTGAAAGGCGAGTTCTCCTTGCGGCGGCGGGCCTCTTCCTCCTCTTCTTTCTCTTTCCTCTTACGTTCGGCCTCCTCCTCGGCGGCTTTCTTGCGACGAGCTTCCTCCTCGGCCTTTTTCTCAGCCTCTGTCTGTACAATACCGCGTCCGCTGGTCTCCGTGATAGGACGTGGATTGGAGTGAATCTCGGCTGTCGTTGGCTTGGTAGTACCGTTGTCGAAGAGCGTGCCCGTAATTTCCTCACCCGCGCAGTTCATGTCGCCCTTTGCCAGCAGACCGAGTACCGTGTTCATGGTGCCGTCGTGAGCATTGATTTTCGGGTCCGTCGACTTGATGGTCTGTGAGACGAACTTGGCCGTGTGCACCTTTTCTATATGCGTGTAAAGACGGAAGGCTCGCTCGATGTTCTTCATCTTAGAGGCTCCTCCTGTCAGGATGATGCCTCCTAAGAGTTTGCCGTCGTATTCGGCGGGCACTTGGTTCCACACATTCTCTATTATCTCCTGAGTGCGGGCTTCCACAATCTCAATGAACTTGCTTGAGGCCACTTGGCGATCGGCATCAAGGGGCAGCATGAGTGTGCTGTCGATGTCGCTGTTGTCGGTGAAGGCGCTGCCATACTTGATTTTCATCTTTTCGGCCTCAGCCTCTTCAATCTGAAGCGACGCGATGTCTTTGGTGATATTGTTACCTCCAAGCGGTATTACGGCCAGGTGGCGCAGGATATTCTTGTAGTAGACCGATACTGTTGTGGTGTCGGCGCCCATGTCGACAAGCACGCATCCCGATCGCTTCTCGTTTTCTGTGAGTATGCTTTCGGCTAAGGCAAGCGGTGCCAGATACATCTCAGCGATGGCTATGCCGGCCTTGTCGAAGCACTTGTTCAAGCTCTTGTAATAGGTACTGTACCAAAGGATATTGAGGAAGTGGCCTTCCAAGCGCTTGCATTGAATGCCTACGGGGTCGGTTTGATATTGCGAGTCGACTTTGTACTCCTGTGTCGCCGCGTCGAGTATTTCCTGGTCGGGGTAGGTCATGCTGCGGTTGGAGTCCATCAGCTCGTTAATCATTGTCTGGTTGACAATGGTGTCGTCGGGCAGCTCCTTGACGATGACGTTCTTGATGCTGCGTATGCTCTGGCCTCCTACGCCGACGTAGACGTGGGCTATTTTTGTCTTGAGGGTATTCTCCAGTCGCTTCACGATGGTAGTGAGGCACTGTACGGTCTTGTCAATGTTATATACCACGCCTTTGCGGATGCAAGACGTAGAGTTCTCGGTGACCACTGCTAACACAGTGATGCTGCCATCCAGGTTTTTCTTTCCTGCAATACCGGTAATCTTTGACGACCCCAGTTCGATGGCTACGATAAATTCCTTTGGCATATCTTTATTTATTCGATTTTGTTATTGTCTTCCTTGTGGTGCCGTTTCTTGCAGATAATTTGGTTGTCAAACTCCAGGTTGATATAGGAGTACTTGTTCCATCCTGCTTGTGACAGACCGTATTTGTAGAATTTCTCCAGTCGGCTGAGCTTCCTGTCTATGAATCCTGCTATGAGTGTGTCGCGTTCTGCGGGCGGTGCATCCTGCGGCAGTTGCCCAATGTAGACGATGTGGTTACCAACTCTGGGGACAAGCTCTACGCCTTGATCGGGTTGTATGTTTATCTGTACGATGCCATTTCGCCACAGCTCATTGCCCTGTATGGCTCTGGCCAGTGGCGAGAGGCAGGTCGTAGCATACTTGCGGCTTATACTTCCGGTGGCTATGATGAGGTCGCTGGCATAATGGGAGTTCGGCATGATGGTGTTCTTGTCGTCGATGTAGTAGTCGTCGCCATTGTCAGCCTTTATTCTTATCACGGGTGTCATCTGCGAGATGCTGATGTTCACGTTGCCTTCCTGGGTCTTGTAGCATTCAGCGGTCTTCACAAAGGGACTCTTCTTGAGCGTTTCCTCGATACGGCGGGTGTCAGCATAGCGCAGCGGTTTGTCAAGAGGGTAGAGGCCCGAGACTTTCAGCCGGTTTCTGATTTCCTGTGCTGTTATGAATCCGTCGGTATTATTGTCAGCTATGTTGATGGTCACCTTCGTGCATAGTCTCGACGATTCATCGGGTTTGTTGAACGCCGTGAATGCAGCCACAAGATAACCGCCAAGCAGGAAGTCAGCCGTGACGAGTGCAATTTTCTTCCACCTGTTACGCATGAAGCTTGTCTTCCAGAATCTTGGTCATCTGAGGCACGTAGTTATCGAGATCACCGGCTCCGAGCACTTCGAGCACATCAAAGTCGCGTTGCTTCACAAGATTGAGTACATCTTCCTTGTGAATCATGCTCTTTTCAACGCCTGGCTTGAGATTGTCGTAGATGAGCTTACTGGTGACGCCGGGTATGGGTTGCTCGCGTGCAGGATAGATGTCGCAGAGTATCACCTCGTCCACATGGCTGAGAGCCTCGGCGAACTCTTTGTAGAAGTCGCGTGTACGTGTGTAGAGGTGAGGCTGAAAGATAACAGTTATCTTACGGTTCTGATAGAGCTCGCGGAGGCTCTTGACGCTTTGGCTGATTTCCTTTGGATGGTGGGCGTAGTCGGACAAGAACACGAGCTTGTCGGTGTTTATCTTGAAATCGAATCGCCTGTCCACACCATGATAGGTCTTCATGCCATACTTGATTTCCTCTGGTGTGCAGCCGTTGAGCTGAGCCAGAGCCATGGCAGCTACGCCGTTCTCTATATTAATAGGTATAGGTTGTCCCAGTTCTATGCCTTCAATGTTCTCTATGGGAGACACGAAGTCGAACGTGATGCGGCCGTTGTCTATTTTGACATTTTCAGCATGGAAATCGCCCTTGTCTCGGCTGTAGGTATAGGTTTTGACGCCTTCTTGCACATCGGCTTTCATATCAAGTCCGAGGTGTATGATGAGAGCTCCACCGGGCTGGATGAGCGTTGTGTAGTGGCGGAAGGACTCCAGGTATGCCTCCTTGGTACCATAGATATCAAGATGATCGGGGTCCGTGGCGGTAATGACAGTCATCCAGGGCCTGAGCCAGTGAAAGCTACGGTCGAACTCGTCGGCCTCAATGACTACATAGTCGCTTGAATCAGAGAGGATATAGTTGGTACCGTAGTTTTTCGAGATTCCGCCTAAGAAGGCATTGCAGTCGACGTGACTTTCATGCATGATGTGGGCGCACATCGTGGTAGTTGTGGTCTTGCCATGCGTTCCTGCCACGCAGAGTCCTTTGTGACTGCGTGTGAGTGTGCCGAGGACCTGTGCGCGTTTTTCTATTTCGAATCCATTCTGCCGGAACCAGGCCAGTTCCTTGTTAGTTTCAGGAATAGCAGGTGTATAGACCACCAGGCAGGTCTTGTTGTCGCGGCATACGTGTGGAATCTCATTCACATTCTCTTCGTAGTGGATGAGCATGCCTTCCTTTTCGAGTTGTCGTGTGAGTTCGGAGGGAGTGCGGTCGTAGCCTGCAACCACCAAACCCCTGTGGATGAAGAACCGGGCGATGGCACTCATTCCTATGCCTCCGGCTCCTATGAAATAAACAGCTTTGATGTCATTCAGTTCCATATCTGTTCTGTCGAGATGTTTTGTCAGTTAAGCTTTTTGTCCGAGTGCGAGATTGATGACGATATCGGCAATGGCGTTGGCGGAGTCTTTGAGTCCGAGCTTTCGGATGTTAGTGCTTAGTGACTGCAGTTTGCCGTCATCGCCCACAATCTCAAGCGCGCGTTTTAGTAAGGTGGCCGGAGCGTCGGCATCCTTTACATAGACGGCTGCATCCTTGTTGACCAAGGCCATGGCATTCTTTGTCTGATGGTCCTCAGCCACGTTTGGACTGGGCACGAGAACTACGGGCTTTCCAATGAGGCAGAATTCCGAGATGCTGCTTGCACCGGCCCTGCTGATGACAAGATCGGCAGCTTTGTAGGCCGTCCCCATGTCGCTGATGAAGTCTGTCACCTTGAGCATGGGCAGGGGCCTGTGGTGGCTCATCTGCTCTTGAATGGCTGCATTGTAGTATTTCCCAGTCTGCCAGATGAACTGCACGCCGCTCTGTTCGACGATGTCGAGGTGTTGCAGCACGCTTTCGTTGATGGTGCGTGCCCCCAGGCTGCCTCCTATGAGCAGGATGGTCTTCTTCGAAGGATCGAGGCCGAAAGCTTTGCGAGCCTCTTCTTTTGTGACGTTGGTCTGGAGCACATTTTGTCTGACGGGATTTCCTGTCATGACAATCTTCTCTTTCGGGAAGAAACGCTCCATGCCATCGTAGGCCACGCAGATTTTGTCGACTTTCTTTGCAAGCATCTTGTTGGTCACTCCGGCATAGGAGTTCTGTTCCTGAATGATGCAGGGTATGCCCTCAGCCGCGCATACATTGAGTGTAGGTCCGCTGGCGTAGCCACCTACCCCGACAGCTGCCATGGGCCGGAAGGACCTGACGATTTTCTTTGCAAGATACTCGCTGCGAAGTATCTTTGCCAGAACAATGATGTTCTTGAACAGATGCTTACGGTCGAAGCCGCAGATGGGCAGTCCTTTTATCTCGTAGCCTGCTGCCGGTACCCTTGTCATCTCCATGCGCCCGAGGGCTCCAACAAACAGTATCTTGGTGTCGGGACGCTTGGCTTTGATGGCGTTGGCTATGGATATGGCTGGAAAGATATGTCCGCCTGTACCACCGCCACTTATGATGATTCTCAGTTGCTTGTCCATTGCTTCATTTTTAATTAGGCAAAAGTACTATTTTTTTTTGTCTTTTACTAATTTTTCGTTCGTTTTTACGTCTATACTTCAACTTCTTGCAGGTAAGGTCGTTCCGGCGTTCTCGCTTGGAACCGTAGTTCTCTTCTTTGCCGACCGGCTGACACTCAGTATGACTCCTACATAGATGCAGTTGAAGATGGTTGAAGTACCGCCCTTGCTGATGAGTGGTAGAGGCTGTCCTGTCACGGGTACAATCCCGACAGCCACGCTCATGTTGAACAGCGCCTGTATGACTAAGAGCAGCGCCAGTCCCAGTGCAAGAAAGGCGGGGAAGTTGTTTTCGCATCGGCTCGCTATGCGCCCGGTTCTGAAGAGAAGTATGATATAGAGCAAGGCTACTACGAAGGCCCCTTCGATGCCCATCTCCTCAATGATGATGGCGTAGATGAAATCGGAGAAGGCCTGTGCGAGGAAGTCACGCTCTACAGAATTTCCAGGTCCTTTGCCTATGATGTTCGAGGAAGCGATGGCAATGTTGGCATGTGATGCCTGCGCGTCCTTGTCCAGGTCGACCTGCTCGGGCGGAATATTCTTGTTGTTGACAAACTTCAGAATGCGGCTCTTCCACGTAGTGGCGCGGTGGAAAATCTTCACTGACGTGCTCTCGTCTTCAGACTCACGACTGTTATTCTCTACTTTCTCAGTGAGTGTTTTCCGCGGATTGTCGTCCTCAGAATTCCCACCCACCGTGAGGATGAAGATGATGGCAACAGCTGCTAACACCACTACGATGCTTGCAGCCCCTCCCCACTGTCTCGTGGGAACCCGGCCGATAATCATCATGAGCCATATGACAAAGCATAGCAGGACGGCTGTCGACAGGTTCTCCACCATGATGAGCGGCACTATGAACAGTCCCACTATGAGAATGTATTTGAAGGCATGACGGTCGCAGCCGGTAGGTGTCTGCATGGCGCTCAGTATCTGTGCCGTGGCCAGGACCATCGTCCCTTTTGCAAGCTCGGAAGGCTGGAACTGGAACCCAAGGATGCTTATCCACCTGGAAGCTCCATTCGTTGACTGTCCCGTCATCCATACGATGACAAGCGTAAATACTGACAAAGCCAGCAGTAGGGGCGTGAAGGCCTTGAAGTATTTACACTTACAGTAAACTACGGGCAACATGAAAATAAATCCCATGAAGAGTAGTCCAATATGTTTTGTTGCCGGTGCGAGGTAGTTGCCTCCTTTGTAGGTCAGCTCCGAAGAGGCTGAGAATACCTCTACGATACTTATCAGGCAAAGGAAGAAGAACACCATCCATATCACCTTGTCGCCCTTGAAAATATTTCCAAGCCTCTTGCTCATTCCTTATGTTTCCTTGTGGATATAGTCTTAGAGATTGCGAACGAGGTTCTTGAACTGTTCACCGCGGTCCTCCATGTTCTTGAAGAGGTCGAAGCTTGCGCAGCAAGGACTGAGCAGTACAGTCTGTCCCGGCTTGGCCATCTCATAGCAGGCTTCCACGCATTCCTTCATGCTATGTGTGTCGCGCACAGGCAGTCCCATAGGGTCGAAGAAGTTGTGCAGCTTCGTGTTGTCGGCTCCGAGATAGACGAGTCCTACGCACTTCTGCTTTACAAGTTCCTTGATGTGATTGTAGTCGTTGCCTTTGTCCTTGCCTCCGAGAATGAGAATGGTAGGCTGCGTCATACTCTCAAGGGCATACCAGCACGCATCCACGTTGGTAGCTTTAGAGTCGTTGATGTACTGCACGCCTCTGACCTTGCACACCTTCTCCAGCCGGTGCTCGACACCGGGGAAGTCGCCGAGACTCTTGCGGATTACATCCTTGGCGATGCCTGCAATGTTGGAGGCGATGCCTGCGGCAAGAGAGTCGTAAATGTTGTGCTTGCCCGTCAGGGCCAGCTCTTCCTGCTCCATGTTGAAAGGCGTAGGCTTTTCAATCTTGTACTGACCTTCTTCGATGTAGGCTATCGACCCTACCTCTTTCAGTTCGGAGAATGGATAACGGATAGCCTTGATGTCGTACTTCTCCAGCTCGCGTCTGATGACGGGGTCATCGTTCCAGTAGATGAAGCTGTCGTCCTGGGTTTGGTTCTGCACGATGCGCATTTTAGCAGCTGCGTAGTTTTCGAACTTGAAGTCGTAACGGTCGAGGTGGTCGGGCGTGATGTTGAGCAGAATAGCTATGTTGGCGCGGAACTCATACATGTTATCCAACTGGAAGCTGCTGAGCTCTATGACGTAGTACTCGTGCGGATCCTCGGCTACCTGAAGTGCAAGGCTGCGCCCAATGTTTCCGGCGAGTCCTACATCATATCCGGCCGTCTTGAAGATGTGGTAGATGAGCAATGTAGTGGTGGTCTTGCCATTGCTGCCCGTGATGCACACCATCTTTGAATCCGTATAGCGTCCTGCGAACTCTATCTCGCTGATGATATGGGTGCCCTGTGCGATGAGTTTCTGTACCATCGGGGCTTCCTTAGGAATTCCGGGGCTCTTGATTACCTCATCTGCAGAGAGTATCTTCTCTTCTGTGTGATGGCCTTCCTCCCATTCTATACCGTGGGCATCGAGCAGAGCCTTGTATTTGTCCTTGATGGCCGATGTGTCGGAGACGAACACGTCGAATCCTTCTTTCTTTGCCAATACAGCTGCGCCGGCACCACTCTCGCCGGCTCCCAATACTACTATTCTTTTCATGTTACCTAATCTTTAATGTAATGATGGTCAGTGCCGCAAGGATGATAGTCACAATCCAGAAACGAATGGTGATTTTAGCCTCGTGCACGGCCTTGTGTGGTTTCCTGATGAGATATTTACACTCCGGGTCGAGTTGGCTGTCCTGTGTGCGGAAGTTGTCGTGGATAGGTGTGCGCTTGAAGATGCGCTGCTTCACTCCACGGCGCTTACCGTATTTGTAGTACCACACCTGGATGATGACGCTGAGACTCTCCACGAAGAAGATGCCGCAGAGTATGGGGAGCAGGAGCTCCTTGTGGATGATGACAGCACAAACACCGATGATTCCACCGATGGTCAGCGAGCCGGTGTCGCCCATGAACACCTGTGCAGGATAGGCATTGTACCATAGGAAGCCGATGAGGGCACCCACGAAGGCGCTCATGAACACTACCAGCTCCTGAGAGCCCGGGATGTACATGATGTTCAGGTAGGTGGCAAACTGGATATGCGAGCTGACATAAGCCAGGATGCCTAAGGCCACTCCTATGATGGCCGAGTTGCCTGCGCACATGCCGTCCATGCCGTCGTTGAGGTTGGCACCGTTGGAGACAGCCGTGACCACGAAGATGGTCATGATGACGAAGAGAATCCAACCTGCAGCCGTCTTGTACTTCCCGCAAAACGACATCAGGCGGGAGTAGTCGAGGTTGTGTCCTTTGACGAAGGGTATGGTGGTCTTGAGCGACTTCCTTGCGTCTGAACGGTGCTTGATGACGGTCACCTGTCCTTGACGCTCAATCGCGAGGTTCTCGTTGATTTTTACGTCGGGCGACGACCACAGCACCAGTCCTACTATGAGCCCAATGCCCACCTGACCGACAATCTTGTACCGGCCTTTCAGACCCTCTTTGTTGCGGCGGAATATCTTGATGAAATCGTCCATGCCGCCCAGCATACCGAGCCACACAGTGGTGATAATCATCAGGATGAGATAGATGTTCCTGAGTCTGCCCAAGAGCAGCACAGGGATGAGTATGGCCACGATGATGATGATGCCTCCCATAGAGGGGACACCTATCTTCTTCACGCCGAATGGATCGATGGAGGCATCGCGCTGTGTCTCCGTTATCTGCTTGCTCTTCAGGAATTTGATGAACCTTTCGCCGAACCATGCCGAGATGATGAGCGAGAGTATAAGGGCGAGCAGAGCCCTGAAGGAGATGTAGCCCCACATGCGGGAGCCTGAGATTCCGTACTGCTCAAGGAATCGGAAGAGATAATACAGCATACCTTATTATATTTATGGGGGTAGAGGCGGGCGTTGTCAGCAGCCCGCCGGGTGTTGTCACTCCTTGAAGATGTCGCGCAGCACCTCATGGTCGTCGAAGTGGTGCTTCACGCCCTTTATTTCCTGGTAGTCCTCATGGCCTTTCCCTGCCACGAGCACGACGTCGCCCTTCTCGGCCATCATGCAGGCTGTGCGGATAGCCTCCTTGCGGTCGACAATGCTCACTACCTTCTTCATCTGTTGTGCATTGAGACCGGCCAGCATGTCGTTGATGATAGCCTGCGGATCCTCAAAGCGTGGGTTGTCGCTGGTTATTATCACCTTGTCGCTCTGTCTCACTGCCTCCTGAGCCATGAGGGGCCGCTTACCGTGGTCACGGTTGCCACCAGCACCGCATACGGTGATGACATGCCCCTTGCCGTTGAGTACTTCGTGGATGGCAGAGAGCACATTCTTGAGCGCGTCTGGCGTGTGGGCGTAGTCGACGAGAGCTGTGAAGCCCTTGGGCGACCGGATTGGATCCATGCGGCCGTTGACGCTGTGCAGGGTGCTCATCACTACGAGAATGTCCTCGGGAGCTTTGCCGAGCATGCGGGCTGCGCCATAGACAGCCAGCAGGTTGCTGGCATTGAACTTGCCGATGAACTGCACACCCACCTCGTGACCGTCGATGTCGAGGAACATGCCTTCGAAGTGGCATTCCAATATGCGTGCGCGGAAGTCGGCCATGGTTCTGATGGAGTAGGTCTTCACTGTGGCTTTGGTGTTCTGCACCATTATCATGCCGTTCTTGTCGTCAGCGTTGGTGATGGCGAAGGCCGATTTGGGCAGACCGTCGAAGAAAGCCTTCTTGGCATTGCGGTAGTTCTCGAAGGTCTTGTGATAGTCCAAATGGTCGCGTGTGAGGTTGGTGAAGATTCCACCGGCAAACTTCAGGCCGCTGATGCGCTTCTGTGCGATGGCGTGCGATGAGCACTCCATGAAAGCGTACTCGCAGCCTGCCTCCACCATCTTTCCAAGCAGCTCGTTGAGCTCAATGGGGTCGGGAGTGGTATGGTCGGAGGGGATGGCTTCGTCCTCGATGTAGTTGCAAACCGTGGAGAGCAGTCCGCACTTGTGCCCCATCTTCCGGAACATATTATATAATAAGGTAGCGATGGTGGTCTTGCCGTTGGTGCCCGTGACGCCCACGAGCTTCAGCTTGCGCGAGGGGTCGCCGTAGAACATCGTGGCCACCTTGCCTGCGGCGTCCTCCGTGGAAGCCACCTGCACATAGGTCACATTCTGGCTGCGCTCCTCGGGCATATCCTCGCAGAGCACGGCCTTGGCGCCAAGCTCCAAGGCTTTGGGGATGAACTTGTGACCGTCGGTCACGGTTCCCTTCATGGCTACGAAGAGATGACCGTCGCTCACTTTGCGCGAATCGATGTCCACGCCCTTAATGTCCACGTCGGCGTCGCCTTCGATGGCCAGCGGACGGACGTACTTCAGTAATTCTGACAGTTTCATATCTTTATTGTTTTCTGTTGTTTCAGTTCTCGAGTTGCAGCTGGCATACCTGTCCTTTCACCACTTTGCTTCCCGGAGCCACACTCTGGCTGACCACCTTGCCTCGTCCCGACAGTTTTACCTTGAGCCCTCTAACCTCTAAGGTGTAGACGGCATCGCTGGCCCCCATTCCTTTCACGTCGGGCACTGCAGTGCGCTTGTAGAGTGGTGTGCGCACAAGGTCCACCTGCTTGTTGCCTTTTATCTCAGCCTTGCCCCATATTGGGGTGGTGAACGACCCGGTCCAGCTGGTGCCTGTGGGGATTCCGAAGCTGTTGAGCACGAACTGCGCTGCTCCCACGTTGCCCCATTTCACATCGGGGACGAAGACTGAGGCCGAGTCGCGTGAATCCTTGACGTCAAGTTTCAGACTCTGAGCCATAATTCCCTCGGAGATTTCGTGGAACACGGCTCCGCTCATGCCGCCACCCGACGCAGGCAGTCCCGATTTCTGTATGCAAACGATGCAGCTGTAACGAGGGTTGTCGGCAGGAAAGAATCCGGCAAAACTCAGCAGGTAATGCGTGCCGCCGGCTTTATAGCCCGCGGTGCCCTGTGAGATTTGTGCCGTTCCCGTCTTGCCGGCTACCTTGAACGATTTCGAGCCAGCCCTTTTGCCAAGACCGCGGCTCACCACGTGTTCCAGGATGGTCTGTATCTCGCGCAGCGTTTTTTCCTTGCAGATGTGCTCTCGCATCACCACGGGTGGAAACTCCTTGATGACCTCGCCGTCCTTCACCACCTGCTTCACGAGTCTTGGCTTCATCATGCGGCCGTTGTTGGCAATGGCATTGTAGAAGGTGAGCGTTGAGATGGGCGGTATCTGGGTCATATATCCGATGCTCATCCAGGGCAGGTCGGTCTTGGCCCAGGGCACGTAGTTTCCGTAGACGTTCTTCCGCCAGTACTGTCCGTGCTTGTCCTTCTTGGGAATGGGTATCACGGGAGGGGCGGCTCCTACGAGGGGTACGTGCAGGTTGTCGGCGATGCCCGTGCGGTAGATGCCGCGCACAAAGCGCTCGGGGTTGTCGCGGTAGTGGTCGTCGATTATGCGGCTTACGCCGATGTTGGAGCTCACCATGAGCGTCTGGGGGAGCGTGAGCCACTGATAGCCGCCCTTTCTCCAGTTGTGGTCTTTCATCTGTCGGCCATACATGGGCCAGACACCGTTGCCTGTGTCTACGCGGTAGGTGGTGTCGACCACACCGTCGTCAAGGGCTGTCATGATGGAGGCAGTCTTAAACACGGAGCCAGGTTCGAGGAGGTCGCTGACGGCATGGTTGTGGATTTCCCTGTACTTGCCGTCGACGCATTTCTCGAGATTGACGATGGCCTTCACGTCGCCCGTGGCTACTTCCATGACGATGGCAACGCCGACATTGCCGTTCACCTCGGGCAGCTTCAGCTCCTTGAGCAGGGCGCGTTCGGCCAAATCCTGCATGTTGATGTCTATGGTGGTCACGATGTCAGCTCCGTTGGTAGGCGGGGTGTCCATGATGTCGAGAAATTTGTTGAGCACCTTGCGCCGGTGGATGATGCCGTTGGTTCCGCGCAGGATTGAGTCGTAGCTGAGCTCGAGTCCGCAGCGTGGCGTACGGCCGTTGTCCTTGGCCTGAAACATATCACCGACGGTGCGCTGGGCCAGCGAGCCGTTGGGGCGTATGCGCGAGTTGTATTCCTCGTTATGGAAGCCTCCCTTGAGCATGGAAAGCCTGAACACCGGGAGTGTCTTCACTTCGGTGTAGATATTGAAGTTGACGCGGTAAGGCCATACGGGCCAGTGGCGTTTCCTTTGGCGGCGTCCCTTACTGAGGTCGTGCTTAAACTGGGCGGCGGTCTTCTCGGGGAATATCTGATGGAGGCAGAGGCAGATGCTGTCCACCTTTGCGTCCCAGAGTGAGTCGTTGCCAGCTTCGTGCAGAGCCTGAAAGTCCATGAACATCTTGTATTCAGGCATGGACGAGGCAAGCAGCTGCCCGTCGCAGCTCAGAATGTTGCCACGGGCGGGTGCCACGCTTACGCTGTCGCGTTTCACCCTGTCGGCCACCTTCATCCAGTAGTCGTGCTCCACCGTCATGATATAGAGAGCCTTACCCACGATGCACAAGGCGGCGAGGGTGAGCAGGATGGCGATGGCGCTGAAGCGCGGCATGATGTTTTTACTGTCGAACTTGGTCATTCTTCAGGCACTTGTATCTTGTAGGGCGGCTGGCTGGCTATCTTCAGCACGCTGTCCTTGTTGTTCTTGAGTTGCTCCAGTACGTTGCTCTCGCGGCATTTCTCTGTGAGCTCGCTGCTTGTAGAAAGGGCGCGGTACTTGGCGTCCTGCAGCTCGTCCTGCAGTTTGTCGAGCTTGATGAGCCCTTGCTGGTAGCTGTAGCGATTGGCAATGTAGACGAAGGTGAAGAGGGTGACGAGCAGCAGCACTCCCACCTGATGGCGGATAGTGGATGTGTTGAGAATGTCACCGCCGAGGATGCGCTTCAGCGTGAAATGGCTCGAGTGGGGAGCTTCTTCCTCAGTGGCCTGTTCCTTGATGATTTCCTCTAAGGTGGGAGCCTTGTCAGCCTCTGTGCTGGCGTGGGCTGCGACTTTCTTGCTTCCGTCCTTACCTTTGCTTCTGGCCGGACTGGCTGTGTCGTGACCTTCTGTCGGAGCTTCCTTCGTTGCGGCCTCACTGAGAGTGATGACCGCTTGTCGGGCGTTGTCCTTGACGCTCACTTTGGCTTTCTCTATGTCCTTATCTTTGTCTGTCATTTCTTTTCTGCTATTCTGAGCTTGGCACTCCTGCTACGGGGGTTGCGCTCCATCTCCTCTGCGGAGGGTGTGATGACTTTCGTGTTGACGGCTTTCAGGGGTGAGGAGAGCCTTCCGTAGAGGTCCTCCTCCACCTTACCCTCAGCATTGCCTGAGCGCATCATGTTCTTCACTATGCGGTCCTCAAGCGAATGGTAGGTGATGACGGATAGTCGCCCGCCCGGCGCCAACAGTCTGACTGCAGCGGAGAGCATCTCGCGCAGGGCCGTCATCTCGTGGTTCACTTCTATGCGCAGGGCCTGAAAGAGGCGTGCCATGTCTTTCTTTTCGCGTTCGCGGTGGAAGAGGGGAACCACGGCGTCGATGAGGTCTTGGGTGGTCGATATGGGCTGTGTGGCACGGTGGATGACGATGGTGGAGGCTATGCGACGTGCATTGCGCAGCTCACCATAGTAGTAGAACACGTTGGCCAACTGCTCTTCGCTGTACAGGGCCAGCACGTCGGCAGCGGTCTTTCCTGCCCGCTTGTTCATGCGCATGTCAAGTGGCGCGTCGAAACGGAAGGAGAAGCCCCGCGTTTCGTCGTCGAAGTGGTGGCTCGATACGCCGAGGTCTGCAATGAGGCCGTCGATATGGTCCTCGCCGTAGTAGCGCATCCAGTTGGACAGGTAGCGGAAGTTGCTCCTCACGAAGGTGAAGCGCCCGTCGTTGAGGGCATTGCTTTCGGCATCGGCATCCTGGTCGAAGCCGTAGAGACGGGCTTTTGCATCCATGCGCGAAAGAATTTCGAGACTGTGCCCTCCTCCCCCGAAGGTGACGTCAACATAGACGCCGCCCGGCCGGATGTTGAGGCCGTCGACACTCTCTTGGAGCAGCACCGGCGTGTGATAACTCTGGGTTAAGGATTCTTGCGTCATCTGACTCAGGCTTATTCTTCGTTGTTTTCTTTTGTCGGCTCCATCACCTCTTGCAGCTTCTGTCCGAAGACTTCGGGCTCGAGGAAGGGCTTTGAGGCCATCGAGGCATTCCACACCTCAATGGTGTCGCCCATGCCGATGAACTTCACCTCGCGCTCTATTCCTGCTAAGGCGAGATAGCGGCGGGGGATGAGAAGGCGACCGTTGGTGTCGAGACTCACAATCTCCACATCGGATACAAACTGCCTGAAGAGCTGTTGCTCGGCGGCGTTCCATCTCGAAAGGCGCGCGCGGAGGGCATCCATCTCTCCGTTCCAAACCTTGGAGGGATAGATGACAAGGCAGGGCTGAAACACGTCCTTGCGCATCACAAGCCCCTCGGTGCATTCCTCACCAAGCTGCTTGCGGAAGGTGGCGGGGAAGAACACCCTGCCCTTGCTGTCGGCCTTTGCTTCTATGTTGCCTATAAATCGCATACGTACCTATTTATATGGAGTCTCCTCATTGCGTGCCAAAGTTACGCAAATTCCTCCATATTCCTCCACTTTCCCCCACTTTTTTTCGTTATCAGCATGTTTTTATGACTGCAACCCTCAAAATGACTCTGTTGCCGTCTCTGTGAAATTATGAATTTTGTTGGCTCACCTGATAAATCCTGTGGTTTTGGTTTTTAGTTTTATAACCAAAACCAAGAAAACCCTTTGTGCCATCGTCAAGGGCGAACGCCCTTTGCCGTTGTTGGATGATGGCTTGTGAGAGGCTGCGCCTCTAACAGCCATCACCCACCAAACGGCAAATCCTCTTCCGTCGGATAATGACGCTGGAACAAAGAAAAACCTTAAAAACACAGTCCTACCAGTCGGTGTCTTTTTCTGATTTTGGTTGTCGTGATTTTGCTTGTTCTTTCATCTACCATGCCTGAAAAAGTTGTCATTCGGCTGCTTTTGCTAAAAAGTCATTCTTATCAGTGGTACCAGTCAACGCGCCAGTCTGTTTTTCAGCGAGGTACGAGCGAGGTTTTTCTTTCTGTGATGCGGGGCCTGAGGAACAAAGGCTTGACGGCAACCCACCAAAGGGCGTAGCCCTTGTATCACAGCAAGGGTTTTATTTGTTTTTGTAAAAGATATAGTGCCCTCGAGTTCACCTCTCTAACCACAGGTTTTGTCGGCTTTGCCATTTTGTTCGGTATTCGGAAGAGTGTGCAATGAAAAACTTTGATTTTTGATACGGAAAAACGGGCGTTAAATAATGCTAACGCTAACCGAATCCTTTACAAATAAAAATCTCGAAATAGAGAAAATCAGAGTGCTTTGAGCCCCTTTTTTGAGGTTCTTCCGCTTTTCTCGTTGGTAGAGCCTAATACTACTCGGTCTTTACCGTCTCATCCTTCATGCCTAAAAGTAACAACTTGAAGTATTCGTCATCTCTGTAACCATATGCCTTCCTTTTCAG
>Ga0256406_1003499_pt1 | contig 19425 bp, 19 predicted proteins | sample RumenRJG_03DNA_FD_185986 | JGI IMG/M metagenome (GOLD analysis project Ga0256406, IMG submission 185986) | Bovine rumen microbial communities from Lethbridge, Alberta, Canada - RJG_03 | ecosystem: Host-associated > Mammals > Digestive system > Stomach > Rumen | place: Canada: Alberta | collected...
GGCCGGGACGGTTGGAGAAGGACCTGCAGGTTCCCAGAGCCCGCCAGATCCTGATGGAGCGGGGGTACGCGCCGGAAAGCGAGGGCAGGATGGTGACGCAATTGGTCCGGCGTTTCGGACGTGGTGGCGGGTTCCCCCATGAGGTGGGGCTCTTTCTCGGATATCCGCCCGAGGATGTCGATGCCTTCATCCACCGCCGCCTTGACGCGTGCTGCGTGGGATGCTGGAAGGCGTTTGGGAACGAGGAACAGGCGCAGCGGAAGTTCACGATGTTCAAGAAATGCACACGTACGTACTGCATGCTCTACGAAAAAGGGATGTCTGTCGAGAAGCTTGCGGTGAAGGAGAAAGGAAGATGAAAGTCGCGATAGTGTACTGGAGCGGGACGGGAAATACCCAGGCGATGGCGGACTGCGTGGCCGAGGCGGTGAAAGCCAAGGGTGCGGAGGCCAAGGAAATCCTCGCCTCGTCGTTCACTCCTGACGAGGTGGCGGCCTATGACGCGATCGCGTTTGGCTGCCCTGCGATGGGGGACGAAGTCCTGGAAGAAAGCGAGTTCGAGCCGATGTTCGCCTCTGTCGAAGGTTCCCTGCGTGGAAAAAGGATAGCCTTGTTCGGCTCCTATGGCTGGGGTGGTGGCGCGTACATGGACTCCTGGAAGGAAAGGGCAGAGAACGATGGAGCTGACGTCGTTGGTACCGTCGTCTGCGAGAACGCTCCGGACGACGACGCACGCAAGGCTTGCATCGCCCTTGGAGAAACATTGGTTGGTTAAACTTCGGACCCATTGGATAGGATAGTTGTCCCGAAGGATTTCCGATATGGATTCCGCCTCTCACACTCCGGGCGGAATCCTTTTATTTGTCCAAAGAAGTCAACCCCTGCGTTTTAGTCGCGGCAAGGCCGAGACACGTTCCCCTTGTCCAATCCTCCAGGGTAGCGGCGAGCATGCCGTTGGTCTTGTCGCTGTCCTGGCCGGTCAATGCGTTACGGATCTGGTTGCAGGAATGCTTCGCTCCGACCCGGGGCCGGAGGTGATGGCAAAGACAGAGCCTTCCGGTAGCGGCGTATACCTTGGTAACTGCATCATGATTGCCCATCAACGTCGCCACTCCCTGTCCTTGCCGGAAACGGCTGTCGGAAGGGGATTGGCGATGATAGATACTGGGGATGGATTTCGAACTGCCGGAGAATCTGCTCCAACTGCTTCTATTTTGACCAGATTCCAGCCGTTCTTCACTTTGGGAATGAGCACCCTTGAGATCTGGACGTCTTCGCCTTTGCAAGCACACAACTTCCATCTCGCCAGTTTTCCTTTTCTGGAGGGAATATAAGGGAAAAGGGCAGACAGGTCCGATGCATATGTCGTCATGATTGATAAAGAAATGCCATAAATCGGGGACCTAGCATGAATACCGTACAGCTGGAATGTTTCGTCAGCGCCAGGTGTGATGCGAAGTTCAGGCAATATGCGAACGACCCCAACTTCAATCGCAAAGACCACCTTTTGAGATTTTATGCCTAATAAAAATACCGAAAAAGGTATCATATATTGATATTGAATTGCTGTCTCACCATCCTTCCTAAGGGGAGGTCTATGCCTGCAGACGGGTTGCCGGAAGCAAGGTGGGGAATGTCTCTGCCGATAAGCTCAGCGATCTATGCTGGGGCCGATGGGGGAGTACCGCAGTACGACAAGTTCTCCAAGTACTCGAAGTGCGAGCTGTTTGCCTGGTGCAGGGGGTGTCCTGCAGTTGCCAGTGGAACCTATGGGAGTTTTTATTCCGAAGACCTCCAGTGCTGGAAAATCATTTGACTATATCGTGTGACGTACGTTTTGGCCTTTGCATCCCGAAACCACAATTTCTTGTGGCGGAAGGGATGCTTTTTCATCTCGGAATCCCTTGTAACCAAGGAAAGCGCCCAAACGCCGGTAGAATAGGGAAAGGAGTTTTTCTGATATGGAAAAGAGAAAAACGGAAAAAGCCGGCATCACGCTCCACGACGAGCGGATGAAGCAGCTGTTGATGGTCAGGGAGATCCTTGCCTACGTGGCCAGCCAGGTGGTGGACGACTTCCGGGGCATGGGCTGGAAGGAGGTCCTGCCCTACCTGGAGGACCCGTCGACCGGCGGGATCGGGCGGGGAGACCGGGAGAGCACGGACCCCACGGGCACGGTGCGCTACGACGTGCTGGTGCGCCTGCGCTCGCCCAGGAAGCCGGGAGGGAGAATCGCCGTCATCCTGAACATCGAGGGGCAGAACGGAGCCTATCCGGCGGGGAGGCTGAGGAAGCGGATGCTGTACTACCCCTGCCGGCTGATCAGCGCCCAGAAGGGGGACGTGTTCCAAGGGGACGCGTACGGGGATCTGGCCCAGGTGGTGTCGGTGTGGCTGATCCTCAAGCCTGCGGAGCGTGACCAGGGGCGGACGGTGGAGTGGACGCTGGAGAGCAGGCAGCTGACGGACATGGACGAGGGAGGCACCGCGTGGAAGGGCCGGCTGGAAGGGCTGAAGGTGGTGAGTGTTTGCGTTCCTGACCTGGAGCATGTACAATCGGAAGACATGGCGGGGCTACTCGGGGTGTACCTGAGCGGGGAATTGTGCGGAAGGGAGAAGTGCGAGCGGCTGGAGGCCGGGTGGCACGTGGCGCTGCCGGCCGTGGCGCAGGAGGTCGTGGCGATGTTCGAGGGAGCGGGAAGGGACCTGTGGGACAAGGCGGAGAAGGCCGGCAGGCTGGAGACCCTGGCCAAAAATGTCGTCACCCTCTCCAGAAAGCTCCAGGTATCCCCGGAGAAAGCCCTGGAGCTGCTGGATATCCAGGTCTCTGACCAGCAAGAAGTCCTGGCCCTGATTGCAAAGATGCAGGATGAGGGCAGGTAATCTCTGGAAGCGGCGTAAAGTCCGGGAAGAGGGTCCAATCCCTTTTCCCGGTATTGCATGAGTGATGGGCAGGCAGAACCCCTTTTGCGGGATTCCTAACGGTGGTCCTAGTTCGATAGCCAAACAGCATACATATGGGGCAATGCCTGGTTGCGGCCATGGGCATGGCCATATGGTGTGAGGTCCTGACGGAACCAGTTGGAGCAACAGGGAACCTTGTGGCTGTCCCGCAACCTGGTTGTTGCTGAATCACGGTAATACGATTGTGGAACTTCACAGGAATGTACACGACTTTGCGATATTTCCTTGTTCATCGTATTTATCCAAAAACATCCATCAAATTTCTCAACATACGGGCTTACACTGAAACAAAAGGGGTGTCTCATGAAGAGATTTGTTTCTTTGCTCTGCCTGCTGGCATGCTCGGCGGCTTTGTCCGCCGGAGCCTATCTCAACGTGAATGATCTTGATCCGGTCAAGATCGCTTCGAACAAGAGCTATGACGACGTGCGCGTGCTGGCGACCGCGGAGAAAGCGGTCACCGTGGAGGCGATTCCCGTCAGCCGCGAGGCTGCGGACGGAGAGGTCTTCAACGCCCGCCTCAAGCTCGGCGGTTCCGGGAACGCGACGTATCGGGCTCTTTCGTTCCATGGAAAGAAAGGGGAGACTCTGGTTGTCTACCTCAACTCTTCCAGCAAGACGGACGCGCGCCAGCTGGCGCTGGTCAATGCCGCGACAAAGGCGGAGGTGACGGTCTTTACCGCTCCGCCGGATGATGAGGCGCACGCGGGAAAGGCAAGCTGCGCCATCCCCGCCGATGGCACCTACCTGCTGTACTCCAAGGGCAGTGGAATCAACCTGTACGCGGTGATCTGCGAGTAAGAGCATATGAAAAAGACACTGGCATCGCTGTGGTTGCTGGTGTCCTCCTCGTTGCTGTTCGCATCGTGGGCCGGCACGAAGGCGCCGGTCATCACTTCCATCGCCCCTTCCGCTTCAGACCCGTTCCAGGTCGAGGTCAGATTTGATTTCGAGACGTCGGGCGAAGCGGGGGACAAGGCGAGTGTCGAGTGCTACGACGCGAGGGGAAACCTGGTGGACGCCAAACTGGTCGGCCGGAGCCGCAAGCTGGGGAAAAAGGCCCTTTTTTCGCTTTCCTCCTCAGGCGACTACTCGTTCGTGGTCCGTGGGCAGAAGCGGAATGAGGAGGACAAGCTTTCCCCTTGCCAATCATTCCACTATTCGTACCCGCTCGTGCCGCCGGAAGTGACGGTGAAGAATACAGGGAACTATGCCTTTCTTGTCAGTTGGAAACCTGTCAGGGAGGCGGAAGCGTATCTCGTATCGGTCGGAGAGGAAGAATACCAGACCAACGACCTTTCCTGCTCGTTCAATGCGTTGCGGCCGGAGAAGACCTACCAGGTCACCGTTTCCGCCCTCCGGGATGGAACGCGGGCGACATCAAGCCAGCGCAAGACCGCGCGCAAGGATGCGGATAGGGACTGGCGCTTCACCTGGTTCGGACAGTCGACCAAGGGGACGCTCAACCGCATGGAGATGCTCGACGCGGACAACTTGCGGTTCCGCCTCTTCTCCTGCTCGGAGTCTCCCAATGGCGATATCGACGAGAAAGGTGGCAAGTTCACCGCCTTCCATGACGGCATTTCCTACTACTATACGGTCATCGATCCAAAACGGGAAAACTTCACGCTGACGGCTGCCTTCACCGTCGATTTCCTCAATCCGACTCCCGATGGGCAGGAAGGCTTCGGCATCGTGGCGATGGATTCGCTTGGCAAGGATGGCGTTTCCATGGAAAACCACTACACCAACTCCGCGGCGATCCTCGCCACCAAGTTCGAGGACACGATCGACGGGGTGAAACATACCTGCAAGGATACGCTTGGCTCCCGTTTCGTCACCGGGCTGACCGATGCAATCGTCCAAGGCGGGGATTCGGAAATCGCCAAGCACGCCAAGAGCGTCAGCAAAGCCTATAGCTACTATTACTATGATCTGGTGCGGAAGGGACACACGTATACCATCACCTTGCAGATGGACAACACGGGTTTCCATGCCATATATCCCAGCACGGGTGCCGACAAGGGTCAGGTCGAGGAATATATCCTGTACGGCAAGGACAAGCTGCTCCAGCAGGATCCCGATCACATCTACGTCGGTTTCGCCGTTGCCCGCGGATGCAATGTCACGGTCAGCGACGTGCGCTTTGCCACAAGCGACCCGCGGAGCGACCCGCCTGCCAGACAAGCGCCGCCGGAGTACGTGCCGTATTCGCTGAAAATCGATTCCCCTACCAGCTGGTACGACGGGCGCTACCAGTTCGTCTATGCGGCCAACAGCGACGGCCGGCTATCGGTCAGCGACGGGAAACGGAACCCTCATTACTACATCCAGGATGCTCCGGTGAAGGCGGGAGTCGACTTCTCCGCGGTCATTCCCATCCGCAAAGGGGTCAACGACATGCTCGTCACCTTCACCCCGAGCAGGGAGTACATTCCCTACCCGGGCGCACGCATGGGAGTCCTTAACCCGACGACCCGGAAGTACGAGGAGAATTACCAGCCGGTCGCCAAGACGCTGACGGTCTTCTACGTGCCCAAGGAAGGAGATACCCTCTACGTTTCCCCGGGCGGCGACCCGCTTGCCAAGGGGAGCCGTCAGAGTCCGTTGGACCTGGACAGCGCGTTGCGTTCCTGCGCCCCGGGACAGACGGTCGTCCTGCTTCCCGGCACCTACCATCCAACCGGTTCCGTCAAGATCGAGCGAGGCAACAGCGGTCTGGAGGGCAAGCGGAAACAACTGGTGGGAGAGGGGAATGTGGTCCTCGATTTTTCCTCTGGCTCCGGCTCCTTCGAGCTCTGGGGCGACTACTGGACGCTGGAACACTTCACCGTGACCGGCACCAAGGGCGACAAGAAGGGATTGCAGATAGCCGGGGACTTCAACGAGCTGCGCTTTGTCACCGCCTATGGTTGCGGGGACACCGGCATCCAGATTTCCGGGACGAGCACCGAGCCTTTTGCGAAATGGCCGCATGACAACCTGGTCTACGGGTGCGTCAGCCACGACAATATCGACCCTGCGGCCAACAATGCCGACGGCTTCGCCGCGAAGCTGACCTGTGGGGAGAACAATGTGTTCGATTCTTGCGTCGCCTATGCGAACATCGACGACGGGTGGGACCTCTTCTCCAAGATTGAGACCGGACCGATTGGCGCGGTGACCATCCGCCGCTGCCTTGCCTACGGCAACGGAAGCTTGTCGGACGGGAGCGGGAACGGGGATGGCAACGGCTTCAAGCTGGGTGGAGACGGGATTGCCGTGCCCCATCTGCTGGAACGTTCGGTTGCCTTCCAGAACGGGGCGGCGGGTGTCACCAGCAATTCCAACCCGGCCGTCCGCCTTTCCCAAGTGGTCTGCTGGGCCAACGCCGGGCGCAATGTCGCCCTCTACGGGAAAGGGGATGGCCCCCGCCAGTTCCAGGCAAGGGATGTGGTCTCTGTCGATGGGGCGGACTCCGACAACTGGAGCGAGATGCCCGGGCTTGCCGGAGAGACCACCTTTTTCTGGAATGGAGCGGAGGCGGTCAACAGCCAGGGGAGGCGGCTGTCCAAGGATGTGTTCCTCTCGACGGTCTTCCAGGGCTTCAGGCTTGACGGACAAGGCCTCGACCTTGGGGATTTCCTGAAGGTGAGGACCGGCCTCGGATTCTCCGCCGGCCTCTAAACGGAAACGCCATCCCCTCTGGCAAGCATGCCAAGAGAGGATGGCGGCCATACCCAAAGAAAGGCTGCGTGGCCGACGCTTGCGCGGTTTTCGGGTCTGCCTGCCAAGAAGAGATATCCTGAGCCGATGGCTTGGAAAGCGCATCGGAGGCACGTGCGGGACCCTTTTCCCATCTACCTGCCTGGAAGTCATCCTCGAGACCGGCTTCCCTGCTCTCCGCAGCAAGGCCGGCCTCTCGTGCAGGGGATGGGGTATGGAACAATTGTCCTTTCTCGCGTATGGTAGGGCAAGGGGGAATACACGGTGATTGATATCAACGGGATGAAGGGATTCATTTGCGATATGGATGGAGTCATCTATCACGGCAACCGCATCCTCGCGGGGGTCGACCGGTTCATCCATTGGCTCAAGGAAAGCGACAAGCAATACCTGTTCCTGACCAACAACAGCAGTTACACCCCGCGCGAGCTTCAGCAGAAGCTGGCCCGCATGGGGCTCGATGTCGGGCAGGAGCACTTCTACACCAGCGCCTTGGCTACGGCCGCCTTCCTGAAGGAACAGGCACCCGGCTGCTCGGTGTACGTGATCGGCGAAGCTGGACTTTTGAATGCCCTGTATGATGTCGGGATCACAATGAACGACGTCAACCCCGACTACGTGGTGGTCGGCGAGGGAAGGGGGTATTCCCTGGATACCATCACCAAGGCCACCAACCTGGTGCTTCATGGCGCCAAGCTGATTGGAGCCAACAGCGATGTCTCCGGCCCGATCGAGGATGGAATCGCGCCCGCCTGCCGCGCCCTCGTCGCGCCCATCGAGATGGCGACCGGGGTGAAGGCCTATTTCTGCGGAAAGCCCAATCCCCTGATGATGCGGACCGGCCTGCGGATTCTCGGCTGCCACTCCGGCGAGGCTGTCATGGTCGGTGACCGGATGGACACCGACGTGATCAGCGGCCTTGAGTGCGGTATGTCCACCATCCTGGTCCTCAGCGGCATCTCCACTCGGGAAACGCTGAAGGAATACGCCTATCGGCCCGGCCTGGTGCTGGATGGCGTGGGCGATATCGTCGATGTGGCCCGGAAGGCGGCCGGATCCTGATTCCGATGGAGATACCGCGTCTGGTCCACGTCTGGCCGATCAAAGGGTACCGGTTGTTGCTGGAGTATGAAGGACAGGTGAGGCGTGTCTTCGATGCCTCGTACCTGGTCAGGGGCTATTGGCACAACGAGCGGAAGGAATCGGAATATTTTGATACGGTGCACCTTTCGGGAGACGGCATCGCATGGGCTGGCGGCCAGAACGTCGAGGCTGACGAGCTGTGGAACGCCAGCAAGGAGGTTTGATGCGCATCGGCATCATTGGTTGCGGGCATATCGCCGAGAAGATGGCCCGGACGGTCCACATGACCGGCCACACGCTGTACGCGGTGGCCTCGCGCACCCAGGAAAAGGCCGACCGTTTCGCGAGCCGGTTCGAGGCGGAGCATGCCTACGGTTCATATGAGCGGCTTGCCGGGGATCCCCATGTGGACCTGGTCTATGTCGCCGTGCCCCACAGCTTCCATGCCCAGGTCGCGGACATGTGCCTGGACCAGGGAAGGCATGTATTGGTAGAAAAGGCCTTTACCAGCAATGCAAGCGAGGCGGAGCCGCTGGTCAGGAAGGCGGAACGGCAGGGCCTTCTGCTTGCGGAGGCGATCTGGACACGCTACGAGCCCATCCGGACCCGTATCGACCAGGCCGTCGAAGGCGGAGAGATCGGACAGGTCTGTCATGCCGAGGCGACCTACTTCGCCTATCTGGCGCAGAAACCCCGGCTGGTCGAGCCGTCGCTGGCTGGTGGCAGTCTGCTGGATATCGGCATCTATGCCCTGAACTTCCTGCTGATGAACCTGAAGGGGGATGTGACGGAAATCCAGAGCATGGCAAGGCTCTCCGACAAGGGGGTCGATGAGCTTTCCAGCACGTCGTTGCGGTTCTCTTCCGGGGCGATCGGGTCGATGCAGACGGGCTATACCGCCGTCAGCGACCGGAGTTGCCAGATCGCCGGCAGTTCCGGTTGGATCTGGGTGGACAACGTCAACAATCCCCAGAGCGTCAAAGTCTACGACCGGGACCGGAACTTCGTCAGGGATATCCCGGTTCCGCCCCAGCTGACCGGATTCGAATATGAGCTCGACTCCTGCTGCGCGGCGATCAAGGAAGGACGTACCGAATGTCCACAGATGCCCCACTCGGAAATGCTCCGGGTCATGAGATTGATGGACGCGATGCGCGCGCAGTGGGGCATGGTCTATCCATGGGAACAATAGAAAAGAGGAGAAACATGCGAACATTTTGCATCATGGGCTGCGGCCATCTGGGAACGATTGTCGCCAATGCCTACGCACAAGGACTACTTGAGGGTTATCGGCTCGTCGGAGCCTTTTCCCGGAATATCGAGGATGCCAGGGGGCTTGTCAAAGGGACTGGGGCGGTGGCGGCCGCCACCATGGAGGAGCTGCTTTCCCTGCGGCCCGACTATCTGGTCGAGACTGCCTCGATCGCCCTTTTGAAGGAAGTCGCGCCCAAGGCCCTGCGGCAGGGAACCAGCGTCGTACCCCTCTCGATTGGTGCCTTCGCAGACGAGGAATTCAAAGGCCGATGCATCCAGGAGGCGCTGGCCCATGGCTCGAAGATCCATATTCCCCACGGAGCCGTGGGTGGCTTCGACGTGCTGGGAACCATTGCCTTGATGGGCCGGGCCGGAGGCACCAAGGTCGAGGCGGGCATCCATACCCGCAAGGGGCCGAAGTCCCTCAAAGGCACCCCGCTGTACTCGGACGAGCTGGAACTGGGAGAGCGGCAGGTTTTCCATGGCACCACCGCCGAGGCGATCAAGCTGCTGCCAACCAAGGTCAACGTCGCTGTGGCGACCGCCCTTGCCACCACGGGAGCGAAGGTAGCTACCAGCACGATCACCAGTGTCCCGGCCTTCATTGGCGATGACCATGCCATCACCGCCGAGGGTGACGGGGTGAAAGCGCTGGTCGATGTCTACTCTGCGACCAGCGATATCGCCGGCTGGAGCGTCGTCGCCCTGCTCAGGAACCTCGCCAGTCCAATCCAGTTCTTCTGAGGAGCGTCATATGAGGAAATTCGAGAAACTCGTCGAGGTCGGGCCGGTCGGGCTGACCGCCTGGGCGGAGAAGGAGCTGGAAACGTATGCAAGGCAGGTCATCCGCCACGACACCCTGCCTGCCGATGATGCGGATCTGGTCCGGCGTATCGGCGACGCCGACGCGTTGCTGACCCGGACATTGCCGGTCATCGGGGCGGATGTGCTTTCCGCCGCCCCCCGCCTGAAGTACGTGGGCATGTGTTGCAGCCTCTACTCGAAGGAGAGCGCCAACGTCGATATCGGGTATGCCGAGACGCATGGCATCACGGTGACCGGCATCCGTGACTACGGGGACCATGGGGTGACCGAGTATGTGATCTACCAGTTGGTCCGTATCCTTCACGGTTACGATTACCCCCGATGGAAGGCCCTTCCCCTGGAGATCACCGGCCTGAAGGTGGGTTTTGTCGGCATGGGTGCCAGCGGTACCATGACGGCGCAGGCCCTCCAGATGCTCGGGGCGGAAATCCACTACTTCGCGCGCTCGGTGAAGCCGGAGAGAGAGGCGGAAGGAATGCGCTTCCAACCCTTGGACGAGTTGCTTGCCTGGTGCGACGTTGTGGTCACCTGCCTGAACAAGAACGTGGTTTTGCTCCATGAGAAGCAGTTCGAGGCGCTGGGGGAGGGGAAGATCATGTGCAACACCTCGATTGGTCCCGCTTCGGACATGGATGCCCTCAAGCGCTGGATCGACAATCCCAGGAACATTTTCTGCAGCGACACCAAAGGCGGCATCGGCCCCATCGCCGATATGGTGATGGGACGGGAAAACGTCATCTGCCCTGACGCATCGGCGGGCATGACCAGCCAGGCCTACGACCTGTTGGGCCGCAAGGTGCTGGACAACATCAGGAACTTTCTGGGACAAGAGTAAGGGGGAATGGCTGGGGGCGTGGTATACTTGCCCCATGCGCGTTGTCTACCCCTCCGTTTTCACCGGTTTTTCCTGCCTGGCGGGCGATTGCCCGCTGACTTGCTGCATCGGCTGGTCGGTCGATATCGACGCGGAAAGCCTGGAACGGTATCAAAGCCTTGCCGGAGCGGCAGGGGAGATGGTCCGCAGCCATTTGGTCAAGGATGAGGGAGCCTACTCGTTCACCGTCACTCCCGAAGGCCATTGCTGGTTCCTTGACGGGGACGGCCTGTGCCGCATGCAAAAAGAGTTCGGGATGAATGCGCTGTGCGATACCTGTCGTTTCTTTCCCCGAATTTCCTGGAACGCGGGGAGCTACGTGCAGTTCTCGATGGATCTCGCGTGTCCCGAGGTCTGCCGCATGGCGTTCACCCGTCCGCTCTCCTTTCGGGAAGACGAACAGGAAGGAGAGACACCCCTCCGCCGGGAGGGAAGAAGGGAATTGTCCGCGGTCCTCAACCGCCGTGGACGGCTGATTGCCGCGTTGGAAAGGCCGTTGACCGTGCGGCGTATCGTCACCGACGGGAGGGAAGACGCGCGCATTGCCAGCATTGTCGCCGATTGCACCAAGGCAAGCCGCGTTGGTTTCTTGACTCCGGCGAGGGTCCGCCAGCTCCAGCAGGAGTCCGCTTCCTATTGGTTGCGGTACGAGACGCAACTGGAGCCTTGGTTCTCCACATTGGGGTCGCTGTTGCTCTTCCGCTACGGGTGCATGGCCTGGTATGGAATGCCGTGGGGACGGATTGTCCGTTTCGTACGGCGGGCGATGCGGATGACCTATCTGCTTCTGCTCCATCAGCAACGGGATGCCGAGGACCTGGAGGTGGATGCCATGGTGGCCGCAAGCGTGCTTTTCGCCCGCAGGATCGAGCATGTGGAGAAGAACCTGCAGCTCTTGATTGCCAGATGATGCGAGGAGGACTCCTTTCGGAATCCCCCTCGGCTGGTGGTCGTTTGGAATATCAATGGGTGGCGAGAGAAGCGAAAATCGCCCTGCTGCCGACGAACCGGTGGTCCCGGTAGAGCAGGGTGGGGCAACGCTTGATGCCGTAAAGGCTGCGGCCCTCGGGATAGACGGTCAGATTGACGATTCTCGGGTTCCTGCCGTTGTACTGCAAGGCCGACTGCTCGAGCGTCCCTGAGTGGTTGCCATCCACGAAAAGGATTCCTTGGCGCAGTTCTTTCTCTTCCTGCAGCTTCTGGATGGTCTCTTTCAGGACATCGAAAGCGTTGGTGCCGTCCTGCTCAGACTGCTTGCACAAGGCGACGGCCAACAGTTGCGCCTTGTTGGTTGACGAAATAGGATTGCCGTTCGCTGTAGCAAAAGGCTGTCGCATTCCCGCGTTATCCATGGGACTCCCTCCCGTTCCTACAGAAGCAAACATCTGAAAGGGGAAAAGGTTACCGGGTGATATGGAGCCGTTCCTTCATCGCGTACATGGCCTTCTCCGCACGGGCGAGGAGCATCTCGTAAGTGGTATCCTTGCCTGGTTCCAGATCGGCGATTCCGTACGAGATCGAGATGCGGTCGACAGGCTTCTCCTCGCCTGCCAACCTGGTCATGGCGGCATCCATCTGGTCGAGCAGCTGGTAACGGTCCTTCAGGTCGCTTCCTTCGGGGAAGAGGACGAATTCGTCTCCTCCCGTGCGGAAGAGCTCGCTGTTGGGGAAGCATGAACGGATCAGGTCTGCAGCGGCTTGCAGGTAGGTGTCCCCTGCCTCGTGGCCGAAGTGGTCGTTGACCTGTTTCAGGTGGTTGACGTCGAAGAAGATTACCGAGAAGGGTTCGCCTCGGCTGACCATGTCCTTCCGATAGGTCACCTCGCGCTCATAGGCGCGCGGGGCACCGGCTCCGGTCAGCACATCCCGGTAGGTTTGGGCTTCCAGGTAGTTCACGTATCCGTGCAGCCGTTCCGCCATCTGCTGGACGCTTCGGGTCAGTGTGGCGATTTCGGCGCCACCAGTCGCGGCCAGATGCACATCGAAATCGCCGACCGCGATACGGGCTGCGGCTTTCTGGAGCGCTTCGAGCGGTTGCAACAGCCGTGAGGCGATCATCGTGGTGACAATGAGGAAGAAGAGGGCGGTAAGTACCACCGTGAAGATGACGAGGAAGGCCATCGTGTCCCGCCTTTGGAAGATCTCCCTTTTCGGGGCGGCGAGTATCAGCACGAGCCCATTGCTCAGCGTGGTGGAGGCAAGGAGCTTGTCCACTCCGTGCACCTTTGCGGAGACGGGTCCGGTAACACCCATCCGGTTCGGCTTCCCATCCAGCAGCTTGCGGGCAAGCTCGGGGTTGTCGTCGTACAGTATGGTCCCGGATTTCATCGACGGGTGGTGGATGACCGCCCCGTTCGCGTCAGTCAGGACCGCATAGCCCGTATCATAGACCTTGATGTCCGCCAACCTCTGGTCGAGCACATCGTAGTCGGTGTCGATCGAGACATAGCCGACCAGGATCCGGTCGGAGAAGACGGGAACGAGATAGCTCAGGACGATTTGCCGCTCGCCTGCGGTGTCCGCGTGCGGTGCCTGCCAGAGCGGCATTTGCACGTTGATGATATCCCTCCAGTCTTCGTTATCCCGTATGGCGTTGATGTTCTTCGAAACGACAGGGAAGAACTGGGCGGAGGAAGGGCCTCGCTTCTGGACAATACCGCAGGCCGCATCCTCCGGCAGGAGGTCCGGATCGAAATGGATGGCGCATTCCGTGGTTTCCGAGGTGGCCGTGACGGTCAGCGAGACCATCTCGTCCAAGTCTTTCCGGAGCTCCGCATAGAACTTCGGATCCTGCAAAAGACTTGGGGCGGGGATGGAACGCGTGACATAGTCGGCCAGCGTCTGTGCGGCTTGTTGGGTCTGCTGGAGCTGGTTCTCGATGGTCTGCCCGAGTTCCGAGCAGGTCGAGCTGAGAATCCGCTCCGAGCCCCGGTTGACCGAGCTGTTCAGCTGGGAGCCGGCAATGAAACCGATGATCGAGGCGGTTGAGAGAATCGTGAGCGCGATCAGCAGTTGCAGGGTATGGGAAAGGGTTCGTTTTCTCATCGGAGAGCCCCCATCTGGCGCTTTCTCTCGTACATGGCCTGTTCCGCCCGCTGGAAGACCGAATCGAAGGAGGTGTCGAGACCTTGGATGAAGTTCGCCTTGCCCCAGGCAACGGAAAGCCGGTCCGTCCACAGGGGCGCTTCGCTTCGTCCGGACACTTCCGCTTCCAGTTTGGCCAGTTTTCCTTCGATTTCGACAAGCTCCTCCTCTTGGGGAAGCAGAATGAACTCGTCCCCTCCGATCCGGTAGATAGGGGAGTTCGGAAAGATGCTTCGCAGCAGCTTGTAGACTCCGAGCAGGTAGCGGTCACCCTGCATATGGCCGAACGTGTCGTTGATGAACTTCAGATTGTTCACATCGAAAAAGACCACCGTATACGAGAACGAGGAATCCTTTCGCGCCTGCTCGTCCAGATGCTTGACCACATTTGTGAAGGCCAGTTTGTTTCCTGCGCCGGTAAGGCTGTCGGTATACGCCATCTGGTTGACGAAATGCAGGTAGGTTTCCAGTTTGCCCGCCATATACTTGATGGCGTCAGTCAGTTGCCCGATTTCGTCATTGCCGCTCTCCGGCAACGTGAGGTCGGTCGTTTCCCCATTCATGTGGGTCATCGCCTCGTTCAGCTCGTTGAGCGGGGAAAAGAGTCTCTTCAGCTTGGAGAAGGACGTGAAACCTGCTACTGCAAGGGTCAGTGCCATTATCAGCAGGATCCGTATTCCGAGCAGGTTGGATTCCCCGTAGAGCGAGGAGTCGGGGACGACCAGCAACAGCCCCATGCCGTTTGAGAGTCTGCGATAGGCGGCGCTCATCCGCTTGCCATCCTGCTTGAAGGGAACCAGCTTGTCCCCTGAGCCGCCAGGAAAGTCCTTGATGGAAACCAGCCCGGGAATCTGCGCGAACAACGGGGTCCCGATTTCCATGTCCGGGGCATAGATGATGTTGTCGGCGTCGTCCAGAAGGATTGCGTGTCCCTTCATTTCGTTGATTGCATCCAGGTAGGTCGCCATCGTCCGGTAGTCGAAAGAGATGCCGGCGACACAGATGCAGATGCCCTGCTCATAGATCGGTACCGCGTAGGTGAGCACCAGACGGTTCGCGTGGGCACTGAAATAAGGACCGAAGAAGACGGCCTTCCTGGCGCGCTCTGGCACATACCACCATCCGCTCTGGTTGATTCCGTCGAAAAGCCGGTGGTCCGGTACCGGCATTTTCTGGAAGGGAAGGTCTGCGGACTTCCTGGTCAGCCAGGTGCCTGGCACTCCGGGCAGGTAATCGCTGTTCAGCGCGTAGTAGCTGATAAGCACATCCTGGGTGTTGTTGGCGGCCACATCGAGCAGCTTGTCCAGGCTGTCCTGGTATCGGAGAAGGAAATCGGGACTCCCTGCCAGATCGTTGAGGTGTCCGAACGCGTTGTTCCTGGCATAGGTGGCGATCGCGTTGACCGATTGCCTCAAGCTGTTGAAATGGAGCTCCAGTACCGACGCCTCGCGCTGGCAACGCTCGTTCAGGATGATCGCGTTGCTTGCCTTCTGATAGGAGACAAGAAACAGAAACGTGCTGCTGCCGATCAACAGTACGATGGAGACGACACTGCTGAGAACCAACAGTGTCAGCGTGGTCTGCAAAGACTGTCTTTTCCGATACGGCATACGAAAAAGTATAGCATGGTTTTCGATGCCATTGCATCCGTTCGCTTCCCGAAATTTTGCAAGTTTACGGGAAAAACGCAGTACGGGCGCTTCGCGGGCAACAGGAATCTGAAATCCTCTGTTTGCAAAGGGAAACGAGGGTATTGCCTAAGACCAGACATGCGGATCCGGCAGAAGCGGCACCAGACCAATATCCTGATTCCGGCATGTATGGTGTTACTCTGCGATGGGCTGGTACCAGGATGGGCGGTCAAGCAGGCCGCTTTTCTGCTTGATGTGGAGGACCACCAGGAAGGGGACGGTCATCTGGACCAGTACGAGCACCGGGGTGTAGATCTGGTCGAGGAGCCAGGAGATCGGGCCGAGGATCGTCCCCTCCATCGGGGCGGAGATGAACATCATGTTCAGCCCCAGCTTGTGGTTGATGACCAAGGCAAGCAGGCAGAAGAAGCCGGTGAAGGCCATGTAATACTTCAGGTCCGAACGTTGCAGGTTGACGGTGCCGCTGCGGGAAAGCAGGATGCCCAGGTACACCATCGTCCCATGGTAGAGGAAACTGTGGATGGAAAGGTAGTGCAAGGTGGGGAAGAGGAGGAGAGAGGTAGACGGGTAGAGCAGGAAGCAAGCTCCGCCGCAAAGGCCGCCGGTGGTGATGAAGACGTCGCCGATGTGCTGGATGAAAGGGTGTTTCGAGCAACTCATCACAACCGCGTAGAGGGTGATGGAACAGAAATACAGGGGAAGCCAGGTGTTCAGGTTGGCGGCGAATCCGGTCAGAAAACGGTAGGTGATCTTGACCAGTTCAAGGATCCAGAGCATCACCGCGTTGCGCCGGAGGATCCTGCGTACTTCTTCGTGTCCGCACTGGGCAGTACGTTTCAATCCATGGTAGATGGAGAGGAACGTGGTCACCATCAGGAGGAACCATCCCATGGAAGGAAGGCCGGCGGGAGGGTAGACGCCCTCTTTGGCGAAGAAGTAGTGCAGGAAACGTTTCACTGTCGAGACCATAGCCGTAATGGTATCGAATTTTCGCTGATTGGCAAGCATTCGGGCCGGTTTTCCCTTGATTCTTTCCCCGTGTGGTGGGGAAAATGGGAACCGGACCGAGGGGGATGTATGGAACTTTCCAAGCGCGTAGGCGCCTTTACCGACAGCGTGATCAGGCGAATGACCCGCATCAGCGACAGCGTCGGGGCAATCAACTTGTCCCAGGGGTTTCCCGATTTCGACCCGCCAAGGGAACTGATGGCGGCATTGGAAAAGGTCGCATTCCGTGGTCCGCACCAGTATTCGACCACCTTCGGGGCCCGGAACCTGCGCGAGGCAATCTGCCATAAAGCGTCCAAGGGTTTCGGCTGGCAACCGGATCCCGACCGGGAGATCGTGGTCACCTGCGGCAGCACCGAGGCGATGATCGTGACGATGATGACCATCTGCAACCCGGGGGACAAGGTGCTGGTCTTTTCTCCTTTCTATGAGAACTATGGGGCCGATGCCATCCTCAGTGGCGCGGAACCGGTTTTCATTCCCTTGGTTCCTCCGGCCTACCATTTCGACCTCTCGCTGCTCGAGAAAGGGTTCCGGCAAGGGGCGAAGGCGCTGATCCTCTGCAATCCCTCAAACCCTTGCGGCAAGGTCTTTCGCAGAGAGGAACTGGAGGCAATCGCCAATCTGGCGGTCAGGTACGATGCCTTCGTGGTCACCGACGAGGTCTATGAGCACATCGTCTTCAAGCCCGCCCGCCATATCCCGATGGCCAGCCTGCCCGGCATGAAGGAGCATACGATCACCTGCAACTCCCTTTCCAAGACGTACTCGATCACCGGCTGGCGCCTGGGCTACCTGATTGGTCCCGAGTACGTGGTGGAGAACGCCAAGAAGGTCCACGACTTCTTGACCGTCGGGGCGGCCGCGCCCCTTCAGGAAGCGGCCGTGGCAGGCCTTTCGCTGCCTGATTCCTATTATGAGGAGCTTTCCTCCCTGTACCAGGAAAAACGCGACCACTTCCTGCGTGGACTGGACGAGGCCGGGCTACGGCACAACGTGCCCCAGGGAAGTTATTTCGTCATGGTCGATATCCAGCCGTTCCTGGACACGCCTCGTTTCCAAGGCTGGAGCGATCTGCGGTTCTGCGAGTGGATGACCCGGGAGATTGGTGTCGCGGCCGTCCCCGGTTCCAGTTTCTTTCGGGAACCGGTGAACCACCTGGTCAGGCTCCACTTCGCCAGAAGCCAGGCGACTCTGGATGAGGCGATCAGCCGTCTGAAGCGGCTGAAGGAGTATCTATGATGGATCGATGCCGTGTGGGAAACAGGGAAATCCGCTGCCATTTGCCTGTGGACGCCAGGTTTGTCTGGCTTCAGCCGACCTTTGACGAGGACTATGGTTCCCTTGACCGGGAACTTGGGCTGATTTCCAGCAAGCAACCTTTCGGCTTTGTCGCGTTTCCCCTGCAGAACTGGAACGACGAGCTTTCCCCTTGGCCGGCCCCTCCGGTCTATGGCAACGAGCCTTTTGGAGGGAAGGGCGAGGAGACGCTCGCCTACATGACCGGATCGTTGCTCCCTTGGGTGAAACAGCGCCAGGGGGATGTCCCCGTGGGTGTCGGCGGCTATTCATTGGCAGGGCTCTTCGCCTTGTGGGCGGCTACCCGGACTTCTGCATTCGCCAGCGTCGTCGCCGCCAGCCCCTCGGTCTGGTTCCCGGGATGGGCGGACTATGAGCGCGAGCACCATATCTTGGCCCGCAGGGTGTATCTCAGCCTTGGCCTGAAGGAGGAGAAGACCCCAAATGTGGTGATGCGGCAAGTCGGCGACCGCATCAGGCTTCTGGAACAGGAACTGCGTGGAAGGGGAGTGGACGTGACGCTCCAGTGGAATCCCGGCGGCCATTTCATGCCAAGCGACGAGCGTTGCGCCAAAGGCTATACCTGGGCGCTCCGCTGATTATTCCTCTGTTTCCCGGCCTTCATTGTATTTCTCAAGGAAACTGTGCCTGCCGCTCCGGTCCTTGTACGCGGGAAACGTGTTGACCACCACGTTGTGCACCGCCCCGAACAAGGACTGTTCGATGGTCGGATTGTCCTTTTTCAGCTGTTGGATCAGGAGTTTGGTTTCTTTCCGCTTGCTCCCCGTCTCTCCCTCCCGGCCATCGGTGACGCGGCAGGCGCACTGGATGAACTGGAGGCCGTTGTACCTTGCCCATGCGACGATGTCATGCTCGTACACCGCATACAGGGGCCTGATCAGTTCCATGCCCGGGTAGTTCTTGCTGTGGAGCTTCGGCGGCATGCACTGGATTTCGGCGGAATAGCACATGCCCATGACGACCGTCTCGATCACATCGTTCAGGTGATGTCCCAGCGCAATCTTGTTGCACCCGAGTTCCCGGGCCTTCTTGTAGAGATGTCCGCGGCGCATGCGGGCGCAGTGGTAGCAAGGGTACTTTTCGGCCTTGTCTGCCAGATTGAAGATGTTTGTCTCGAATATCGTGATGGGGATGTGAAGCAACTGCGCATTTGCCTCGATCTTGTGCCTGTTGGTTTCGTTGTAGCCGGGATCCATGACCAGAAAGACCACCTCGAAGGGAAACAGGGAGTAGCGCTGAAGAAGCTGCATCAGCTTTGCCATCAGCATCGAGTCTTTCCCCCCGGAAATGCAGACGGCGATCCTGTCGCCAGGCTGGATCAGCTGGTATTCCTTGACCGAATGGATGAAGGGACCCCACAGGCGGCTGCGGTAGGTGCCCAGTATGCTGTTCTCGATTTTCTGGTATGGTTCGAGATTTCGGTTCTTGTCAGACATGCGGTTGCTCCTGAGCGGTGGCATCAAAGGCCTGATGGGGACGGCGCCACGTCGGATACGGGCTTGTCCATCAGGTAAGTCAAATGCGCCATGGGGACAAGCATAGCGAAAGAATCCTTGATGTGCTAGTTCTCAGGCTCCGAGCAACGTGCCGACGATGACGCCGGCGTAGGTGCCGATCACATAGCCGAAGGTTCCGACCAGCATGCAGGGGGTGATCA
>Ga0256406_1003500_pt1 | contig 19421 bp, 12 predicted proteins | sample RumenRJG_03DNA_FD_185986 | JGI IMG/M metagenome (GOLD analysis project Ga0256406, IMG submission 185986) | Bovine rumen microbial communities from Lethbridge, Alberta, Canada - RJG_03 | ecosystem: Host-associated > Mammals > Digestive system > Stomach > Rumen | place: Canada: Alberta | collected...
CAGAGTATCAGAGACGGGCACCTTATTATATATAGAGTTCACAGAGACGGCTTCGCCGTAAAGAGTTCACGAAACGTGCACATCGCAGAAGTCATCGTATTCTCTTTAAGGCGAAGCCTTCTCTGTGTTCTGAGTCACGAGTGAGTCTCTGTGGCTCTGTGTCTCTGTGTGAGCCTTACAAACTATCTCCAAAAAGTAACGAAGGCAAAAAAATCCCCACCTTATCCGTTCTTTATGACGGAGTTGGTGGGGATCCCAATTATCCGAAATTGTAATTTGTTACTTCACGACTACTTCCTTTATCTCCCATGTCGGAGCGGCTGCAGAGGTGCTGGTGTACTGGAATGCGATGTAGACGGTCTTCTTACCGGCGAAAGCCGTCATGTCGCAGGTAGCTTCAACGAAGTTCCAGTCATTACCTGTCGGGAAGGCACTGATGGACAGCTGTGTCCACTTCTCACCATCTGTAGAAGCCAGGACCTGGATCTCCTTTGCCATGTCGCCTTCCTCCTTACCGAAGAACTTTCCGGTGTGCTGGAAGGTCAGAGTAGCCTTGGAGAGTCCCTCAAGGCTGAAGGCAGGAGAGACTATCATGCTCTGGCAAGGAACGTTCTTCTTGTTCACATATGCCGAGGCCTTCATATAACCATTATCTGGATCATGCTTCCATACATAGGTTGCGCCCTCACCAAGGGCGATATTCTTGATGGTGAAGTTGTCCACGCCATCCTTGAAGGAAGCGCTCAGTCCCTTAGATGTGCTCTGTCCACCATTGCCATTAATACTTACAATCTGATTGCCCGATGTCATCTCAGGTGTCTTGCCATTGAAGTTGACAAGATCGCCCTTGACAACTACCTCGTCGCCAACCTTGAGCTGGTCAGCGGAAGTGAACTTCTCGCCGTTGAGGTAATAGCCACGAAATATCTCGAACTGGTTGCTTGTTGTGCCGTCATCAGAGACATAATATGTTGCATTACCAAAACTGGTACCGATTTCGTCAATCTTCGAAACCTTACCCTTGACATAAACGCCCGCAAGCTTGTCGCTGGCTCCAAGAGCCTTCGCTGCATTCAACGCGGCGACGGCATTGAACGGGTCAGCCTCTGTACCCGTACCCTTTGCAACGCCGGGAGTGCTGGGATTGGCTGCGGCTGTCTTGCCATTCAGTGAGTAGAGGTAGTTACCCTGGTCGAACTGCGGCTCGTTGTTGTGTGTGGTGAACTTACCACATATAACTACAGAGTCGCCAACATTAAGCTGGTCAGCGGAGGTGAAGTTTGTGTTTCCGAGGTTCTTGCCGCGGAAGACGACGAACTGTCCTGCCGTCTCCTTCTTGTCATTGATGCAGTAAGTATAGTTATGAAACTGCTCGTTGAAGGTATAGGAGCCGTTCTGCAGAGACGTGATGTAACCCTTTACATATACCTCACCGGTAGGATAGTTGCCGGAATTGACGAGTTGCTTTGCCATTGCGACATTGTACGGGTCATCGGCAGTACCGGTGCCGGAAGGTACTATCTGTGTGTTATCGACGTTGGCAGTAGGAGTATCGTAGGGCTGTGGTACGTCCTCACAACTGGTGAGAGCGAAGGCTGTCGTTGCCAGTGCTATCAATGAAAGAAATATCTTTTTCATATCTTTTGTTTGTTGTTTTTTACTTTATTGTAACGTTACGGATTTCCCATGTCGGGGCTGTAGATGCTGAGCTGACATACTTGAAGGCCAGATGGATCTTCTTACCGGCATATGAGGAGAGAGCTGTCTTGCCGTCCACCATATCCCATTTGGTCTCAGCGGTAGGCACGTTGTCAAGCGTAAGCTCTGTCCACTTGGCTGTCGATGGAGCACCACTTGAATAATCGGTGCTGACTAGAATCTTACAGTTGTCGCCGAAGGCTGAGCCAAGGAAGTTAGCGGCCTGGGTGATGAAGAGTGTAGCCTTTGTGGCTTTACTCAGGTCTATGACCGGAGAGATAAGCCAGCTCTCCGCAGCATGGTTGGCGCCAGAGACAAAAGCTGCTGCCTTTGCGCCGTAGGCTGAGCCACTCCAGATGTATTTAAGTGCATCGTCCTTCGACACGTCCACGGCTTTCCATTCGCCCGTACCCTCGGAGAAGCCCTCCTGATACAAGGCTGTTGCTGCCGGCTGTACGTCATCGAGAGTACGGATGATGAGCTCCCATGAGTCGCGGTAGCGTTTCATGATACCCGTTACGTCAACAGGATAAGACGGAACGACAGCATTGGCGAAGTCAGCATAGTTGCTGTTGTAGACCTGCACGGCCGTTCCGAGCTCCTTGAAATACCAGCTTACGGAGCCTGCTCCGCCGTTGGCGTTGGCGTATGTGGAGTCGACGCTGCTACGCCAGAACGTTACGTTGCGCACTACGGCAAGCTTTCCGGCATCCTTGTCAAGACTCCATTTGGAAGCATCGAACTCCTCCGGCTCAACGGTGTTGCCCGACGAGAGGATTTTAAAGTGCTTGTCGAAGGTGGCGCGGCTCATACGGCCAATAGATGTAACACCACTGGCATTCGTCGTAGGCACGCCAATCTCCGGCTGCATGCCGTAGTTGCCGACATAGAGATCCTTAAGGTCTATGAGCACCTCTGTCCCCACGGGCAGGAAGCCATAGAGACCGCCCTCACCGACGGAGAGCAGGATGGCTCCCGTCTTGTCCTGGATGGCAATCTCATTGTAGATATTTCCCTGCTCATCACTGCTGGTTACCACACCCTTTATCTTCACGTCGCTGGTAACCTTCTCGTAACCGTATGAAGTAGTGATAGGTGTACGGTACATGTCCTTCAGCGCCGCAATGGTAACGACATTGTCCTCCGTGAGGGCATTATTGCCATAAGGAGTCTCGGCATAGTTGGCTCCGGCATAGTCGTCGCCCATACAGGAGGCAAAGAGCAGTCCGGCGAGCGCGAGGGCTATATATGATATTTTCTTTTTCATTTTCTGTCTGTTTTATTATTCATCACGATAGTATTTCGCTGCTAACGTTATCAGAACTTATATGCGATGTTCAGCATGCCGTTGATGCCGTTGGCATAGTACTTCTTGACATTGCGTGAGAACTTGTACGCACGGTCGGAGCGGGTTCCGTCGTTCTTGATGGTGTAGTCGGAACGGCTCTGCTCATATCCACCGCTGACGATCTTCTGGTTGTTCAGAATGTTGGTGACCATGAGATTTATCGACAGGCTGCCGTGCTTCAGATAGATGCTCTTTCCGATGGAGCCGTCGAGCATAAAACCTCCGTTGCCCTTTGCCTGACCAGGAACGACATAGTTGCCGTCATTGTCCACGTCCTGAGCTGTGACGAGGGTCTGTCCGTAACGGCGGGAAGGAGCGTATGAGAGGAAGATACGGTCGTAGTAGTTACCATTGATGTCGATGAACCATCCGCCCTGATGGAAACTCAGTATAGCACTGTAGGCAGAAAGCGGAGTGCCGCTCTCGCGCATACCTTTATTATATACTATGTCATCAGTGTAGGTAGCCTTGGTAGAATTCATGTAACGCACGTTGGCATTATTGATATACTTCGCGTCGCTCCATGTGCCAAGAGTCTTGAAGTTGAGGAAGCTCGTCAGCTTGAAGTCGAGTCCGAACTCCACACCGTAGTAGTTCTTCTTGATGTTTGTCATAGAGACATAGGAGAACGAGTTGATATCATCGAAGTAGTAGTTCTGCCACTCCGTAACATTCGTCAGATGACTGTAGTAAGCGCTGAGGTTAGCGTGTAGCCATGTGCCGACATACTGGTAGCTGGCCTCGGAGCTGAAGACGCGTTCGTTCTTAAGGTTGCTGACGAAGTCATTGTTCATCTCAGGAGAGACGAAGGCCGTAGTAGCCTGCGGTGCACGGTGCTCATAGCCGAGTCCCAAGGAGAAGGTGCTTCCCTTGCCCAGGTTGAAGGTGCCGTTGAACTTTCCGCCGCCGGAGATGAACTCTGCCGTCTTGCTCTTGCCATAAGAATTGTCGGCGAACATACCGTTGCGCATGTTTCCCTTACGGTTCATACCGTCATATCCGAGCTTAGCCCCTACGGTATAGTGGAGTATTCCCACTGTCTGCGCGAATGTTGTCCATGCCTTTCCCTGTCTTACCTTCAGGTCATAGTCGTATCCGAAGCGGTCGCCCTCATAGACAAGCTTGCCCATGCCCTGCGTACTCATTGTGTTGAGGTCGTACTGCACACGCGGGTCTGTTGCCGCATAGGTGCCGAGGGCATAGGTGTTGACATTGTGGAAAGAGGTAGCGCCAAGGAGGTCGTCCATGGTCTGGTAGTGGTGTCCTATGTTCTGTCCGAGGACGATGCCGGCGTTAAACTGCTTGTCCTTTCCGATACGGTCAGTGAAGGTCGATGCCATGTTGAGCATCAGGTTGTTGTTGTGCTTAGCTTGCACATAATAGAGCGCATCCTTGCCGTTCTTGGCAGCCTCACGGTTGGCATAGTAGAGGCGGTCCCAGTTGATCTGTCGGTTAGCCTTGTTCTGCCACCACTCCACGGCAGTGTTCCAGTCGGCAAGGGCCTGCGCGGTACGGTACCTGCTGTCGGTCTCATCCCACACGTCGAAATAGCTTGACGGAAGGTTCTTCCAGTAGTCCGGCTGCGGGTTGTCGCTGTTGTTGTAGTTGAGTTTCGTGCTCTTGTAGAACGAGTACTTCCCGAAGAAGGACGTGGTGAGCTTCATGTTGTCGTTGATGTTCCAGTCCCATGTGAGGATTGCCGACGGAGCATAGTCGTTGACGACCCTGCTGTTGCGCTTGTGTCCGTTCTGATAGCCCCAGTACGGGTTATACTGGTAGTCGTTGGCGAGCCAGTATGCCTCGTCGGTGCTGGCACCCTGTGTAGCACGCTCTGTCGGGTTACCCCATGTGGAGAAGCTCAGAGAGTGTCCGTTGTTCCACCGCTTCTGCACGCCGAAGTAGTACGAGAGAGCATTGTAGAACGTTCCCTCCACATATCCGCGGTTAGCCCAGCGGTAAGTGAGGTTGGCAGCGATGGCCCATCCACGGCTGTTGAAGCCGCTGGCGTAGGTATACATGCCGCGGAGAGTGTAGTTGCGGTTGGCCGCCGACAGTGTTATTCTGTTTCCAGCAGCCATGGAACCGGCGCGGAAGTCGTAGTTGTTGCTTCCAGCCATTGCGGCCAGCGAGAAGTTGTTGTCCTCGAAGGGCAGCGCAAAGTCCACGTTCTTCGTCTGCTGGTTCAGTCCGCCTACCAGGGAGTACCGGAACTGCCCACTCTCCATATCGTTCATGGGTGTTCCGTTGATGTAGATGTCATTGTACTTCTGGCTAAAAGCACGGTAGCGAAACCTCATCGGAGAGAAGAGGTATCCCACCTCGGAGGCATAGACGTTGCTGTTAGAGTTGAGGATGGTAACGTTGTCGCTCATATCCTCGTCCTCTCCCAGCTGTGCCTCGGTGAATGTGAAAGCCTGCTCGTCGAGAGCGTTGGCCGTCTGCTCCTGCTGACTGGCATCGGTCTTTGGCTCCTGGGCCATAGCCACCGATGAACAGCAAAGAGCCATCACAGCAATTTTCAGCTTCTTTTGCATAGGAGATAATTTTAATTAATTATTTAATTAGTGCAAAGTAACAAAATATATTTTAAAAAGAAAAGTCTTTTTTGATTAAAATTCAGTTAAAGATGCAAATTAATGAATTAAACATACAAATAATTAAAATTAAATGCCGAAATTTGCAAGCAAATAGAAAAGAACAGATATAAAGATGAGAAAACAGTTTTTCATGCTTCTGATGCTCGTGCTCGTTAGCACCGCGGCGTCAGCACAGACCAAGCTCAACGGTTATGCCGTAGGGTTCTACAACCTTGAGAACCTCTTCGACTACACCCATGACGAAGGAAAGAACGACTATGAGTTCCTCCCCGACGGTTCCTACCACTGGAACGAGATGAAGTACACCCATAAGTTGCACAACATGGCGCGTGTGCTCAGCGAGATGGGAACGGACAAGATCCCCGACGGATGCGCCTTCATAGGCGTCAGCGAGGTGGAGAACGCCCACTGCCTCACCGACCTGGTGGCACAGCCGGCTCTGAAGGCCCGTGGCTTCAAGTTCTGCCATATCGAGGGCCCCGACCGCCGTGGCGTCGACTGCGCACTTCTGTACAACCCAAAGTACTTCACCGTGAAGAATGTTAAACTTGTCCCCTATGTGCCGGAACTGGCAAAGGACAGCACATTCAAGACGCGCGGCTTCCTTACCGTCAGCGGTGAACTCGCTGGCGAACATGTCACCGTCATCGTCTGCCACTGGCCGAGCCGCTTCCAAGGCTCTTTCTACCGTGAGACCGCCGGCAAGGAGGTGCGTGTCCTTAAGGACTCACTGCTCCGCGACGATCCTAACGTAAAGGTATTTGTCATGGGCGACATGAACGATGACCCGACAAACAAGAGCATGCATGAAGGCCTTTGTGCCAAGGAGGACATCGACAAGGTGAAAGCCGGAGAGATGTACAATCCCTGGTACAACACACTGGTATTGGGCCATACGGGAACGTTAAAATACAATGGTTCCTGGAACCTCTTCGACCAGATAGTGATGACGCCAAACCTTCTCAACCAGAACGGCAAGAAGGATTTCACCACACTGAAATATATCTCTCATCAGATTTTCCGCCGCGACTACCTCTTCCAGGATACAGGCAAATATAAGGGCAACACCAAGCGTACCACAGCCGGTGGCGTATGGCTCGACGGCTACAGCGACCACCTGCCCGTCGTCGTTTACCTGGCCAAGGAAGCCAGGTAAGACAGCGGTCAGAGAATCTCCTTGAACATTTTATCGTAATACTCCGCCTTTTCCTCCACCCGCATAGGGTAGGCCCGGCTGCTGCTGGGCTCACGGTAAAGGCGGAGTATTCTGTTTTCGAACGGGAACTCCACATACGTTCCCATCTTCATCTTCCTGGCATTGGTGATATTGAAGTGCCCGGTGAAGATGGTTGTGGCCAGCTGACCGGCAGCAAGGACACCACGGCAGTCGGGAAGGGCGCGCAACATGCCGTCGAGGTCGGCTTTCTCCACCACCTCCAGGTCCTTGTCGGAAGCCGTTCCCTTCGTACGTCTTATCTTCAGACACGTGTCGAAGATGGCAATACCTTTCTCGGCAAGGAACGCCTTCAGCTCATCGAGCCGCCAGGTCTTCTCTCCCGGCTTGACGAAATGGTTCTTGTCGCCGAAGAAGCAGAGTCCCATTATCCTCCACATATCGTTCATGAAATTAGGATAATACCATTCCATGCACCACCGCTTCGGCGCCGGTGGAAACGTGCCGAGCATTAGAAGCCGTGCGTTCTTGGGCAGAAACGGCTCAAAAGGATGCGTCTCTATGTCCATAACCTACTCCACGAGTCCTTCTATATACTTACAAAGGATGCTGATGCCACGGACATTCTCACCACCCTGCGGTATGATAAGGTCGGCATAGCGCTTCGTGGGCTCTATAAACTGTTCGTGCATCGGCTTAAGGACCTTGAGATAACGGTCGACGACCATCGAGACAGTACGTCCGCGGTCTATGGTGTCGCGCTGGATATTCCTTATCAGGCGCTCGTCGGAGTCGCAGTCGACGAAAATCTTCAGGTCCATCATGTCGCGGAGCTTATGGTTTATGAGCGTCATGATGCCCTCGATGATTATTACCGGCTTAGGTTCCACGTGGACAGTCTCCGGAAGGCGGTTGCTGAGGATATAGCTGTAGGTGGGCTGCTCTATGGCTTTGCCATGCCGGAGCTCGTTGACCTGCTCGATGAGGAGTCTCCAGTCGAAGGCATCGGGATGGTCAAAGTTGATGGCCTTACGCTCCTCGTCGGTAAGTCCCGTGGTATCGTTATAATACGAGTCGAGTGGCACCACCGCGACATAGTTTGGCGGCAGCGACTCCACAATTTTCTTCACTACTGTTGTCTTGCCGGAGCCTGTGCCTCCGGCGATACCTATGATTGTTATCTTTTTCTTTGCCATATCTACTTGTTGTCATCGTCAATGACCTCTGCATCGTCGATATCCTCCGGGGCCTGCATCCTTGCACGGGCCTCCTCGGCGGCTTTCCGGCTGGCGTTGGCCTTGTCGTATTCCTTACGCATCTGATGAATCTTCAGTCCATCGAGACATTCCACTATACCGTAGAATATCATGCACCATCCTATAATCTTCATCACCAGGTCGATAGCCTCACCGGAGTTGAAGACAATGAAGATGCCTACGCCCAGAGTGATGAGCGGGAAAACCCAGAACAGCACCGGCACAGAAGCAAACCTCGTAGCCTTTCCTATGCTCATGAGCTGGTTCAGCGCTCCGAGGATAAGGACCAGTCCGAGCACAATGACCACACCTTTGTTGAGGTCGTCGGGCATAACAAAAAGGATTATACCCAATATCATGCTTCCCACGCCAACGATAGGCAGTGAGGGAGCACTGCGCCGGACCTCATTGCCGTCCTTGTCGAATATCATCTCCGCACTCTCGAAGCGTTTCTTGGCATAATAATAGACTATCGAAGAGATAAGGCCCGTGGCAAAGAATATTGCGCCGACGACCCTTGTCAGCCAGCTCAGCGTCTGACCGCCATACTGCAACAGCAGCACTCCGACGACAATGGCGCAGAAGGCACGGAAAAGAGTACTTTGGAATATTTTCATCTTCTTGTTCAACATGTATTTATTACCGCAAAGATAATGTTTTCTTCCCATGCTGACAAATTTTTACCACATTATTTTTTGTTCCGCCATGCACGTAACGCACACGGCTGCCATAAAACAATCATTTTGCCGTATAATGTTTTCAGATTAGAAAATAAAACATTAACTTTGCAGCAATTTCGTTCTATAAGCGACGGAAGAAACGTTAACAGAACTCAGAAGAAGAGAAATGAAGAAACTTCCTATAATAATCCTTATGATGATAGCCGTCTTCATAGCCTCATGCGCCAACCAGGCCGACGGCGACAAAGGAGCCATCGACAACGACGCGCACATCCAGGGCGACCACACCATCTACGGGCTGGCCTGCGACGGCACCAACGACTCCACACTGGTACTACTGCCCAACGAGGGCGGCGACCCGGTGACATACGACATTCTCAATGCCACTCGCAACAAGCAGATATTCGGAAGCCTCTCCATCGGCGACTGGGTGGGTCTGATGGTGAACCCTAAGAACAAGAAGGAGGCCACGCTCGTCGTAGACCTCGACGAACTGAAGGGCACCTGGACATTCCAGGTCATACCGAAGGTGAAGCCTACCGCCACGATGACCGCCGAACAGGCCGAGGCGGCGATGACCGACTCTATGAAAGCTCTCTACATGGTACCGCGCGAATACGGCTTCACCCTGAAACGCCACTACCAGGCCAGCCCCGTGGGCAAGATTGTAAAAGAGAGCACCCTCGACGACAACAGCCCCGTCTTCTATCCTATCGTCACCAACTACACCAGCTGGCACATCCTCAACGGACGTCTGTACCTGTATAAGGACACCGTCGACGACAAAGGGAAGCGCATACCGCAGAAGCAGGTAGGCTTCGACGACGGCACCTTCGTCTATCTCGGCACCGACTCCATGGCCGCTCTCTTCGGAAAGAAGGTCATGCAGTATCACCGCAAGGCCAGCGCCATGGCCGCCAACGCCGCCGCTCAGGCCGCTGAGCACAAGGCATCGATAGCAGACACAATCAAAAAGTAATTATAAGATATGAAACGATTCCTAATCATCGCAGCCTTTGCTGTGCAAATAATCACCGCCTGCGGACAGGGCAATGCCACCGCGGGACAGACAGACAGTGGCACCGACAAAGACACAACATGGTATGCCAACCGTATAGAAGAGATAAACACAGAGGCGGGGAAGCTCACTGAGGAGTATAAGACCATCGCCAGTGGCCCACAGAGCGACGCCTCGAATGCTCGTATCAAGCAACTCAGAGAGAAATACGACAGTCTCACCAATGTCATGAAGGGTACCATCCTGGAGATAGCGCAGAAGTTTAAGGACAGCACCTTCCCGGCACAATTCTTCCAGGGCGACATCGCCTATATCCTCAGCTACGACGAGCTGAAGACTGTCTGCGATCCGAAGAGCGCCTACTACAATGCACCGGAGCTCAAGATGGCCAAGACGATGCTGGCTGCACTGGAGAAACGTCACCCTGGACTGCAGTACAAGGAGCTGACTATGCAGGACATGAACGGCAAGACAGTAAAACTCTCCGACTGGGCCGGCAAGGGCAAGTATGTCCTCGTCGACTTCTGGGCTTCCTGGTGTGGGCCATGCCGCATGGAGATGCCAAACGTCGTGAAGGCTTACAACAACTTCAAGGACAAGAACTTCGAGGTGGTGGGCGTCAGCTTCGACCAGAAGAAGGATGCGTGGACGGCTGCCGTAAAACAGCTCGGCATGACATGGCCGCAGATGTCCGACCTCAAAGGCTGGCAGAGCGCCGCCCATGATGTCTACGGCATCAACTCCATCCCGGCAAACATCCTCCTGGACCCGAAAGGAAAGATTATCGCCACCGACCTCAGGGGCGAGAACCTGCAGAAGGAGCTTGCAAAGGTGCTGAAGTAAACACCGGGAAACAAAGAAATGTCTCTGACCGGAGTTCCTCGTTTTATGACGCGAGGAACTCCTTCAACCCTATCACATTAAGGCCAAGGCCCTTGGCCTTAATCTGCAACCCGTTGTCCGAAGACAGCAACGTCGGTGCGTCGCCCTTATGCCGCAGGACAACGGAAAGGATATTGTTGTCGGGGTTGTGGCGGTCGAAGTCGCGCGGGAGAAGCGAGACATCCGACAGCTCCATCCTCACGTTACCATTGTCAATCTCCTGATTGATATTCTTCAGGGCCTTCTGAACGTCGCGAAGGTTCTCATCCTCCATCTTGTATTTCAGGTTGTCGAGCTCGTCGACGACCTTTGCCGAGATAATCACCGTGTTGTCGGGGCCAATCTTCGAGATGATGTCCGGACAGCTGACAAACACGTTCGTGTCGACGACATATATCTTTCCTTTCGTATTCGCCGGAGCGGGTAAGGCTGCGACAAATCTCTTTCCGACAGCTGTCGGGGCAGGCGTCGCCGTCTGCTGCTCCTTTGCCTCTGCAGCCGCTTTCTCAGCTTTCTCCTCCCGGCTTGCTATAACCTCCCTGAAACCTTTCTTGAACAGTTCTATGAAAGCCTTGTCATCAGGACGGGCCGCAATGCACTTGTCGAACTTTGGCACTATGCCCAATATCGACTTGCCGGTGTACTCCTTCCTTACCGAGAGATCGGCAATCCATTTGGCAAAGAGACGTCCGGCAATCTCTATATATACTTTATTCCATACACTCTTCCGGTTGAAGGCATAGCCGGTCTTGTTGATGGATATGTCGGCATTCATCAGGACCGGGAAACCGAACGTGGTCGACGTGGGAAGCCTGCAGAAGAGAGGAGCATCCTTCACGCCAACAAGATTCTGACCCTTGCAACGGCAGGCAAAGGTTATCGTTGTATGCTTCTTGACTGCACCACTGCCGGGGTTCTCGGCATCCTTGTCGCCGACCCTCGCATTCAACTTTGCCCTCAGTTCTTTCGGTATGAATGAGATGTATTCCTTCGACACCACCCAGTTCTTACGGTCGAGGACCTTTGCCTTACCGTCTTTTATCTTCACTTCCACCTTACCTATATTCTGGAAGAAGGCGATATTCAGTTCCGTATCAAGAGCAGTGCGCAGACCGGACCTATAGCCATTGAAGGTTGCCTTGTCGCCCTCGTCAAACGGTACGATGATGGTCTCCATGAACCGTTTGTTATGTGCCAGCGACATCTTCAGCTCACGTGGCAGCCCGGCCTTGTCAAACCATGACGGCATCAGCTGGCCATTGACAATCTTGAAATCGAGAAAGAAGCCGTTGGAGATGACTATCGTGCGCTTGTTCGACAAAAGGAACTGGCGCAGTCCCTGACAGTGGTAGGCTATCATGTCGTTCTTATTATCGCCCGCCTGGCCAATCATTCCACAGAATGATAAGACAGTCGCAGCCGACAATGGTTTTCCGGTGTGCTGGAAGACAAGGTATTTGTCGGTGAGATTGAACTGCGCGTCGACCACACCGCCATTAAATTTGTTGGCCTCAAAGACGAGATCATAGACAAGGGTGGCAGCGTCGTCTGTGGCTTCCGGACCGCCTGCAGTGAGGTAAAGGCCCTTTTCGCGCTTGGCGACGGCTGCCATAAGGTCCTCCGGACTGACGGAAGTGATGGGCTTGGTCTCGTCGACCTCTATCTCGCAGGGGTTCACACGCACATTGAACGTGAACTTCCAGTGGAACAGGCAGTACTGGCCTTCGGTCAGCCCTTCCACGGGGGCTGTCAACGTCAGCGGCCCCACACGAAAGGTGGTCCGCGGATAACGTTCCAGTCGCGTCATGTCGGTGCGCCGGATGTCGTCGATGGAACAAACGCCATCGGAACTTTTCCTGTAGATGCCCATGAGGACATTGATGTTTGGGCCCCACCCTGTCGCCGGGTCCTTGACGAGTCTGTAACGGTAGTCGACAGGAGACGGACGGCTATCCACATCCATGCCGTCGTAGTCCTTCATCGGCAACTTCTCACTGACAAAGTCGTAGGTTATCTCGTCAACGGCCTCCACGGTGTTGAGGAGCATCTGAAGCTGACAGCGGTTGCCGGCGTTCGGTTGCAGATGACAGCCGAACTTATAATATTTACCTTCGAGCTTTTTGTTGGCAGGGACCTTGAACGACACAAAGCCGTTATCCACAAAGGGATATTTGAGCAAAGTCTTACTTCCCGGCACCTTCACCCTGGTCATCATTCCGCTGAAGGCATCAGGCCTTTCTGTATTAGGGACAAAGACACCATAAAAAACAAACGCATCGGTCTTCCAATACCTTCTTAAGAAATCCACTATTTCTGTATCAGGTAGATTTCTCAAATCATCCATTGATCTATATCTCATAATAGAAAAAATATAATGCCAAAACAGCCATTCGCCATTTGTTGCTGCAAAGCTGTTAAAGACGTTGTAATAGTATATACAGCTTAAAATGTTATTAAATCAAGACTTTTACTTTCTTGCGGCACAAAATTAAATAAAAATAGCGACATTTCATAATCGCTTCATTTTTTTTAACGATATATACACTAACGGCCCTACACAGAGTCTCTTGCTCAATACTGACGATAATAAAAAGAAGAAAAAGCCCGCACAGCCTCGGCTGACTAAAGAGCCCGCACAGCCTCGGCTGACTAAAGAGCCGCACAGCCACGGCTGACTAAAGAGCCCACACAGCCTCGAAGAGGCTGACTCTCAGTAACCCCAGGCTAAGCGAGCGGAGCGAGCGCAGCCTGGGGGTATACGACAGCATGTCCGCAATCAGTGCCTCGGAGAGGAAGTACAAGCGAATGTAATCCGCTTGCTTAGCAGGGTACGGTCAGACTCCAAACGCTAAATAAAATATCCGTGTCAGACCGTCGGCTGCAGGGCGCGGCCCTTGTGGCCGTCCGCAAACATATGAATATTGAATTTATGACGGACGGCCACAAGGGCCGCGCCCTGCAGCTGTCAGACACCACGCGCTGAATGGATACCACAGTGCCTCGAAGAGGCACACTCTTTAGTAACCCCAGGCTAAGCGAGCGGAGCGAGCGCAGCCTGGGGGTAAGTAGGTGACGGGGACCTTACTCAGTGCCTCGGAGAGGTACATACACGTAGTGTTCATCATTATATCCTAATAGTTGGCTTATAGGACTAATGGTGATAGCTTTATGTATGTACACACTACGTGTCTGAACCTCTCCGAAGCTCTGAGTGAATACTCTGCTATCGTCCACACCCCAGGCTGCGCTCGCTTCGCTCGCTTAGTCTGGGGTTACTAAAGAGTGTGCCTTTCCAAGGCACTGGGCAGTTTCTTACCTGTCCATGCCGGGGGCACTGATTAGGTCCAACCACAGAAATAATCTACAAAAAAAATATAATTTTATTTGGTTATGAATTTTAATTGTACTAATTTTGCACTCTGAAAATAAGGCAGGCTGTCTTTTTTCGGGGTTCAGTAGCTCAACTGGATAGAGCAACTGCCTTCTAAGCAGTAGGTTACGGGTTCGAGTCCCGTCTGAATCACAGTTTACAATTGCTTCTATGCTGTCCATAGTGACAGCATTTTTTGTTTATAGCCCTATCCATTATCTTTATAAACCCTAAAGCCGGCACGGGCTATTTGGCATAATCGAGGCGGAGAGTTCTGTGATGTGTGCCGTCGGCGACTGTAAGGACGACTTTGCCACCTTTCGTACCGGCACGGAGGATGACAAGGGCGGAGCCACGGTAGAGAGAGCGACGGTTGCCTGTGAAGGGTTCCCCACTGGTGATGTCGCCATTGTCGACAGCCACGATTTCAGCGTCGCCACTGACAGAGAACGTCAGCATGTCGTTGGCCTGCGGACAGACCGTCCCGTTCTTGTCGACCATCGTCACCCGGACATGCATAAGGTCCATGCCGTCGGCCTTCCACGATGGTTTGTCGGCGGTGAGGGTAAGGGTCTTAGGAGCAGCGGCGGTGCGTATGCTATGACGCGCCACTATCTTTCCATTGCTATAGGCCACAGCCTCTAGAGTTCCCGGCTCATAGACGACATCATCCCATTTTATCTGGTCACGGTGGTCGGCATCCGTGGCATTGCGTTTCCGTCCAAGGCTGCGTCCGTTAAGGAAGAGCTCCACCTCCCCGGCATTGGTATAGGTGTAGAGGGTATACGTCTTCCCCGGTGTGCGGTTCCAATGGTCCGACATGTCGTCGGCATTCACGTTCACACCGTTCCACTCCTCACTCTCATCACGTCTGTCAACGATGCCGATGTGGACCGTCGGCTCATCGGAGAACATAGCCTTGACGAGCCATGCCTTGGGCTTGGGACGCAGGGACGTATCGAAGACACCGCCGTTCCATCCCTTTGCAGGCCATCCCTTACTTTCACCGATATAGTCTATCATACCCCAATAAGCCAGTCCGACGACCTTGTTGAGGTCCATGCCGAAGAAGTTAGGTCCCATCATCGGGAGGTTGGCCTCACTCTGATAGAATGTCATCCACGGGAAGCGGCGCCCGTCGCCGGGGAAATATTTATACCGGTAGTTGTATGCCTGTATATCCGTTATCATGGCAAGGTCGCAGGGCAGGGAGTCGGTCTCCCAGTTGCGGTAGCGGGGATGCATGGCCACGGTGGTAAGGCGTGTGTCGTCATAGCGGCGGAGAAGGGTGCGCAGAAGACGGTACGGCGTCACTCCCCAGTCGCCGAAGGGCAGTGAGGCCTCATGTTGCAGTTCGTTGCCAAGGCTCCACAGCACCACCGACGGATGGTTGCGGTCGCGCTGCACCCATTCCGGGATGTCATATTGCCAGTGCTTCGTCCACTCCTCACGGCCACCGCCATACTGTGTGGTCCATTTGTCATAAGCCTCATCGACGACGAGCATCCCATATTTATCGGCAAGGCGGTAGAGGTCCTCGCTGTAGGGATTGTGTGAGCAGCGTATGTGATTGAAGCCAAACGACTTGAGGAGCTGTATGCGTTTCTCAATGGCACGTGGGTAGGCGGCAGCGCCGAGGGCACCGAGTGTATGGTGGTTGGCGATGCCTTTAAGGAGCACTTTCCTTCCGTTGAGCTTAAAGCCGAAGGCGGGGCCAAACTCTATGGTACGTACACCGAAAGGCTCGGCCACACGGTCGATGACGTTTCCGTCGTTGTCGTTTACCGTTACTACCATATTATATAGGTATGGGTCGTCAATATCCCAGAGATGAGCGCCGGGCATGGCGATATCATTCAACTGATACTCGTTGCTCTTTTTTCGCCGCTGGTAGGTGAGCTCGTTGCTGCTTTCGGCGGCGAGTCTGCCCGTGGCGTCATAGATACGCACCACTACCCTGCCCGTCTTCACTTTACCATTATTTACTATGGTCGCCTTCACATGGACGGTATCGTTGTTGGTTGTAGTGATGTAAAGCGGATGACGGTCGAAGAAGATGGTCTTGGGAGTGACGATGAGCTTAACGTCGCGGTACAGTCCCGCTCCGGTATACCACCGTGAGTTGTTGGCGTTGCGGGTGTCGGCCCTGACGACAAGCGTGTTCTCCTGTCCGTATTTTAGTTTATCGCTAATGTCGATGCCGAAGCCTATGTATCCATACTCCGTTCCGCCAATGCGCTCACCGTTGAGATAGACGTCGCCGACAAGCATGATGCCGCCGACCTCCAGCATCACACGACGGCCTTTCCACGAGGCCTCGGGGGAGAGCACGCGACGGTACCAGCCGATGCCCATCTCCTTGAAGCCGCGCGCGGAAAGGCGGCTTTTCACGTTGGCGGCAGCGTCGCTGTTGTCGGCTTTCTCACCGTCGGAAGGAGCAACCCACGGCTGTTCCACGAGGTAGTCATGAGGCAGCCGCACGGCCTTCCAATCCCCGGCACCCTTCGTCGCCGTCTCAGGGGTAAGGGTGCTGCGGCTGAACTGCCAGTCGATAATGCTTATGGTATCACGTTGTGCCATTGCCGTCAACGGCACAGACAGCATCATTGCGATAAGTATGGATATTAATTGTCTCATGGACAGGTGTGTATTAGTTCGTTACTTATGATTTGGTCTTAGTTGAATTGCTTGAAATGTTGCAAAGATACGAATTTTAGAATGAACGGAAATTAGGTTTTTGTGAAAAATACTTCAAATAATGATTAAACAAAAAATGTATAAAATATTCCTCTTTACTCTCGTCTGTTAGCAACTTATGTCGTACCTTTGCCCGGAGAAATCATATCTACTAAACAATGAAACAAAAACTACTAATTATCTCCTTAGCGGCATTGCTGACTGTTCCCTCGACAGCACAGATCCGCAAACCGACACCCAACGACACCCCTGTAACGATGATGGAGAAACTCGACCGCGGTCTCGTCGTCATACCGGTCGACGAGGCCTCTGCGACGGCAAAGCACTACTTTGCCTCATGGCGTTATCTCGGTACCGACGACACGCACACCACGTTCACCATTCTTAAGAACGGAAAGCCGTTCAGCAAGGCGACGACGGCGATGACCGACGCTACCTCAGCGGAGGTTACCGGCACGGCTACAGACCGCTGGCAGGTTGTAACCCTTCACGACGGCGACAGCATCGACGTAACGCCTGAGGCGTTGCCTTGGAAAGGCTATTACATGCCACTGAAACTCAACCGTCCCGCCGGTGGTAATGTAGGCGGAAAGGCTTACTCCTACACTCCCAACGACTGCTCCGTAGGCGACGTCGACGGTGATGGCCAGTATGAGATAATCGTCAAATGGGACCCGACGAACTCCAAGGACAACGCCCAGACAGGGCTGACGGGAAACGTCTACCTCGACTGCTATAAGCTCGACGGACGACAGCTGTGGCGTGTGGATCTGGGAAAGAACATCCGCGCGGGAGCACACTACACACAGTTCCTCGTCTACGACTTCAACGGCGACGGAAAGGCGGAGATGATCTGCAAGACGGCTCCGGGCTCCATCGACGGCACTGGGAAATACGTCAACCAGGCTGCTACGGATGAGGACATAAAGAAGCAGGACAACAGTGCCGACTACAGACAGCTGACCGCCGAAGGGAAAAAGCTCGGGCGCATACTCCGTGGTCCGGAATACCTGACGGTCTTCGACGGTGAGGACGGACATGCCATCCACACGATATACTATAATCCAAACCGTGCCGGCGGCATGAACGCCGTCGCCGACCACCCGGCGAAAACCTTCTGGAATGACGACTACGGCAACCGCGCCGACCGTTTCCTGGCTGCGGTGGCGTACCTCGACGGACCCGACGGCAATCCCAGTGCGGTGATGTGCCGCGGATATTACACGAAGTCGTATCTGTGGGCCGTCGACTTCGACGGCTCAGAGCTGAAGACAAAATGGCTGTCGGCATCCACGGGCAAAAACACACTGGAGCTATATGGACCAGACCTCGTACACAAGACCATTATCAACTACAACAGTCACACCGTAGACACTCCCAACTCGTATGGCAACACGGCATGGGGTGAGGGTGCCCATAACCTCAGCGTAGGCGATGTCGACTTCGACGGCAAGGACGAGATATGCTATGGCGATGCCACCGTCGACGACGACGGACGGATAGTCTACTCCACCGGACTGGGACACGGCGACGCGCAGCACCTTGGCGACTTCGACCCTGACCGTCCCGGACTGGAGTACTTCATGGTCCATGAGGAGGCGCCCTACGGCTACGACCTCCGTGACGCGGCAACAGGAAAGACTATATTATATTTAACCGGCTCACGCGACACCGGCCGTGGACTTATCGCCGATGTCGACTCCACATACCGTGGGGCGGAGTTCACCTATGCCACACAGACCGGCACCTACGACATCAAAGGCAACAGGATATGCGGTAACAATAATAACTTCAAGATGACCATGGGCATGAACTTCCGTATCTTCTGGGACGGAGACCCTTACGAGGAGCTCCTCGACGGCAACCGCATAACGAAGTTCTCGGCAGCTGAAGGATATAAGGACTTTAAGATTGGAAATACCATCGTCGGCGACCTGGGACACTCCACTTCATGCAACGGCACGAAAGCCACGCCATGCCTCTCGGCAGATATCTTCGGCGACTGGCGAGAGGAGGTCATATGGTGGGACTCCAACGACTCTACAACGCTGAACATCTTCTCATCAACGGAAAAGACCGACTACCGTGTGCCGACGCTCATGCACGACAAGGTGTACCGCCTCGGCGTAGCCCGTGAGAACACGGCCTACAACCAGCCACCGCATCTCGGCTATTACCTACCCGACTTCATAACATCCTTCCGCGGTGTGCCGACCATCGACGGTGTCACGGAGTATAAGGCCGCCAACGACAGTGATGCCAAAGCACCTCTCTACACGCTCAGCGGTATACGCGTCGGCAGCATCGGCCTGTCCCCAGGCCTGTACATCCGCAATGGCAAGAAGATTATCATCAGTAAGGACACGCTGAGGGCTGAGGAGTTCTGAGCGAGTCATCCATGGCAATAGATTATCCCACATGGACTTTGACTCTAAAGTCCATGTGGGAAAATATTGCTTGATTATCAAATAGTTACAAAGTAAATAGTACAAAAATATTCACGTAGAAATCCAGTGGTTTATTGACATTCTATGTTATTGATGCGTTATTGCATTAGCAATCTTTAAAAGTTTATACCCTCAATTCCGCAACCTTACTAATAGTCTCAGGGCATTGCGGTCAAAACCGCCCAGAATGCGATTTCTCTTGTTCAAACTGGCTTTTTGCCATGTCCTAACAGATATGATCGTATAACACCCCC
>Ga0256406_1003502_pt1 | contig 19403 bp, 18 predicted proteins | sample RumenRJG_03DNA_FD_185986 | JGI IMG/M metagenome (GOLD analysis project Ga0256406, IMG submission 185986) | Bovine rumen microbial communities from Lethbridge, Alberta, Canada - RJG_03 | ecosystem: Host-associated > Mammals > Digestive system > Stomach > Rumen | place: Canada: Alberta | collected...
GGATCTTATTGTTTCCGATCGTGTACTCCCCTCTCTTGTAGTGTTCCTGAACAGCCCAGCGGATATTCTGTGAAATCGACTCACTTTCGCTCTGTGCGATCAGACCCATCAGGGAGAAGATCATGCCCGACGTCGGGTCCATCGTACTCAGGGATTCCTTCTCGAAATATACCTCTACACCGTAGCTCTTGAGCTTTTCCACGTAGCTCTGGCAATCCACGATGTTCCGGGAGAATCGGCTGATGCTCTTCACCAGAATCAGGTCGATCTTTCCGTCAATGGAGTCCTTGATGCAGGCCATGAACTGTGGCCGCTTCTCAGCGCTTGTCCCGGTAATTCCTTGATCTGCATAAATCCCGGCGAAGTCCCACTCGTCGTGACATCTGATGTAACTCTCGTAATATTCCTTCTGGGTCTCATAGGACTCTTCCTGAGAGCTCTCCATGGTACTGACCCTGCAGTAGGCTGCCACCCGCTTCCTCCGCTGGTGACGCTCGCTCTTTATCACATGTACCTTCATAGTGTATTCCTCCGGGCAATAAAAAAGACAGGAGTTTTTATGCTCCTGCCTTCTCTAACAACTTCCTTATCAGTTCGTCCTGCTCCTGCTGACGTTTTAACAGCTCCGCCATCTGCGCTTTCAGATCCGTGTTCTCTTCCTGAATAGGATCTGTATTATCCTTCTTCCTGAGCTTTTCCCTCCGGAGCTCCAGCTTCCGTTCCTTCAGCTCTTTCTGCTTCTCAATAGATCGCCTGCAAAGGACCTGCGGCGATTCTGTCATCTTCGTCGGGTCTGTCTCGGCTGTCGTTGTCAGACCGCATTTCCAGTGGACCGTCACGGTGTGATCATCCTCCCTGGAGTGTGTCCCGAGCTCGATGGATTCGATCAGATCATCTACCCAGTAGAAGTCGACCTGTGAAAATTCCGGGTGTTTCTTCTTATAACAAAGCACCTTCTGTACATCTAAGTTCTCAATATCGGTTAGCTTCTCGACCGGCAGTTTCGCATAACATTCCAACACAGCCGGGTCAAGCAGATCTGATCGGAGGAGGAAGTCCTCACCTTCACAGGTCCATCCACGCTGATTACCGTAGATACCGAGCTTACTCTGATGCAGCTTTCTTCCGCAGAAAGGACATCTCAGAAGGTCTCCATAAGGGTAGTTCCCGCCGATCTCTGTATTCTTCCTATTGTTCATGTGGCGGATCTTCTCTACCCGCTTGTACTGCTCTCTGGTTATGATCGCCGGGTGATGATCCTTGACATAGTACTGAGGAACCTCGGTGCCATCGTTCTTCACACACTCATGAGAAAGATGATCCGTCGTGTAAAACTTTTGAAGGATGATGTCTCCGCAGTACTTCACATTTTCCAAAATGGAATGAACCAGCGCCGCATCCCAGTGCGTCTTTCCCAGCGGAGTCGGAATCTTCGCCTTGTCCAGTTCCTCTCCGATCTTCGAAGTAGAAGCTCCATGCTCATATTCATCAAAGATTCTGCGAATGACTGCTGCCTCGTCCTCGACAATGATATACTTCTCGTCGCCTTCTTTGTCGTATCCATAAATTGGAATCCAGCGGTCTGTTCCCTCCTGGAATCTCTTCCGGACACCCCACTTTATGTTTTCAGAAAGTGATCTGGACTCCTCCTGCGCAAATGCCGCAAGGACTGTCAGGATCATTTCGGAGTATGCTCCACCGGTATCGATGTGCTCTTTCTCGAAAAGGATGGTCACCCCGAGCTCTTTCAGTTCCCGGACGTATTCGATGCAGTCCAGCGTATTCCGGGCAAAGCGGCTGATGGACTTGGTGAGGATCCTGTCGATCTTCCCTTCCCGGCAATCTTCCATCATCCTCTGGAACTCTACTCGCTTTGCAGCGCTGGTGCCGGAGAGACCTTCGTCAGCATAGACGCCAGCATATTCCCAGTTGGGATTTCCCAGAATTCTCTTCTCGTAAACCTCGACCTGGGTGTTGAAGCTGATCTCCTGCTGGTCAGAATCTGTGCTGACCCGGCAGTAGGCAGCCACACGGAGTTTCTTTTTAGGCTCCGGCCTCACTGATCTTCTGGCCTGTGTTCTCTTCACTTCTCTCATGCAGCTCCCTCCTTCTCTGACATTCTTCCAGTAGTTTCTTCTCCTCATCTGAGAAGTTACGACGTTTGGCACTCAGCAAGCCGTGCTTGATCAGATCCTGTATGAAGTCAAAATCCTCATGGCTGACCAGCGCTTCGTGGTGCTCTTCGATGTAGTACTGATCTGCAAGGCCATCATTGTTTACCCTGACCGGTTTATTGTCCCTGATGATCACCGTGGTCTTATTATTCATGTAATCCCCGGTGTAGTAGGGATTGGTCAGCAGGTAGTGCAGGTTGTACTGGCTCCAGCATCTGTCTCCGCCGACCTCTTTCTGCAGTTTCACGAGCTGCCTACGGATCTCCTGATATGGTGTCCCCTCACTCGCCAGCCGGAAAGCAAGCCTCACCTGCGCTGCTTCAGTCGGTACTGTTACCCAAGTATGTTCTTTTCCCTGATCCCGATAACCGTAGGAAACCGCACCGTAAGGCTGTCCTTTCTTCAAGCGTTCTTCCCTGCCCCAGTGCATGTTGGTGGCAAGGCTGTGGCTCTCCTCCTGCGCGATGGTGCCAAGGATTCCGAGCATCAGTTCCGAGGCTGCGCTTCTGGTATCAAGGCCCTCCTTCTCGAAGACAACCGCCACCTTCAGGTCCTTCAATTCTCGGAGCGTCTTCAGAAGATCCGAAAGGTTCCTCGCAAAGCGGGACACGGATTTTGAATAGATCAGGTCGATCTTTCCTGCCTTGCAGTCTGTAATCATTCTCTGGAACTCAGGCCTTCCATCGATGTGCAGCCCGGACCTACCATGATCTCCATAAATGCCAACTAGCTCCATCCCCGGATCTGACTCGATCAGATTCCTGTAATATTCACACTGGCTCTCGAAGGAAAGGTCCTGTAATTCCTGATCTGTGCTGACTCTGCAATAAGCCGCTGCTTTGATTTTTCCCATGTTCACCCCTCCTTTGGGTAGTAACATATTCGCTCTTACGCGGCTTATAGCAAGCAGATCTGGCTCCATAAAACGGAGAATCTGTGCCCTCCGTGGCGGGAGCAAATTGTCGATAATTAACGCTTGAGTTTACTGTTCTTAATCGAAGGAAATAAAAAATCCCGGTGCAGAAGCCAGGTATTCTGACTTCCCCATCGGGATCACTTCCAGTCTAACCATATCAGATTGTCCGGGTGAAAAACAGCGAAAAACCATGCAAAAGTATGAAAATCGCGCAAAACCATGCAGACTTTTTACAGAAGCTGATTCACCCTTTTCTGGACAGCGCTGTAGTCATAGCCTGCCGCCTGAAGACGCTTCTTGCGGTCATCGCCGTTGCCCCACTTACCCTGCAGGACCTCTCTGGCCAGCTGATCGACAGTCTTCTTTGCCGGAGCTGCCTGACCTCTGATCAGCTCATTGACTCTCTTCTGGACCGTGTTGTAGTCAAGGCCGAGTGCCTGAATGGCTCTCTTTCTGTCATCACCGTTTCCGTACTTTCCAGCAAGAACACCTCTCGCCGCTTCCTCAACTGTCATGGCTGCCTGCTCCTGATAGCGAAGCACACAGTTCCACGGGAAGTTTCGATAAGACCGGATCAGGAATTCCCTGCCAGTTTGATCTCCGGGCACGCCGCCGATTGCTCCACCCTTCTCATTAATGCTTGCTTCTACCTCCAGACCGTTTCCACAGTACATGGCCGTGTGGTGCGTGGTGTTGAGAAGTACATCGCCCCTCTGAAGTCCGGCACCCGTTCTGAGATTGACCCTGCCAGTTACATCCCTAAACCCGCAGGCAAGGAAGGCCGCCTTCATGTTTCCTGTGTAAGTGGCACCCTTGGTCTTGACCGGAACTCCTGCCGTCTGCCATGCCGTAATGACCGCAGAGCTGCAGTCGTAATCTCCTTTTTCACCCCAGCGGTATCTCTGGTCGTATCCATGTGCATTGTTCCTTGCTGTTTTTTCCATCCAGCTGATGGCTGCTTCTGTCTTGCTCATTTGTATTCCTCCTAAAAATGCGCACAAGAAAAGCCCTCAAGCATTTCTGCCTGAGAGCTCTCTCTACCTATTGCGCTTTTCACCCCTGCGCAGGGGGTGTGTTTTTCAATTTGTCTTCGTCGCCTGTTTGTAGATCTGGTTGATACCGGTTGCTGCAAACCCGCTGACGATGCCGACTGCCAGAGCGTTGACGATATCCTTCGCCGGGAAGTCTGGCATCAGATACAGTCCGGCAACTCCGAGCACTGCTCCAACCACTCCACAGATCACCGGAATCCAGGTATCCGGTACCTTTGTCGATGCCTTGCAGCCTGCTCCGATGAGATAGGCGATTACTGTGATTGCCGCTACAGATGCGATTCCAAAATCCATAAGTCATTCCTCCTTCTGTTCCTGATACGGCAGCTTCTCCACCGTATGGTATAAAGTCTCTCCCGTGCCGTTCCCTCCGAGCGCCTTGTAGGGACGATAGAGATATTCCAGATTCTCCCGATCCTCCAAGGAAGCCCAGCCACGGGCAATAAAAAAGCTGCACGCCTGATAGAGCCGGTCATGCAGCAGAGCGAGAATTCCTTCCCGCAGAACGTCATATTCGTTTTTCTTCTTCCGGAGCTTCTTCACACACCAGCCGAGAACGGCGATGATGACTGCGAAGAGCTCTTGTATCCAGTACTTCAAAATCCAGTCCAAGGGTATCACCTCAATTCACCATGGTAAGCTCAATGTTCGATACAGAACCTCTATATGGTCTGTTCTTTGTCCCATCTCCCGCCAGATAAAAATAAGCGTGAAAATTTGTGGCGTGGGCATTGGCTTCAGAAATATTGAAAATACAATAGTTTGTCACTGTGTAACCAACCTTTGTACCGATTGGAATGTCGATCAGATGCTGCGTCGGTGTGATGATCGTCCTGTCGCAATACACAATGATCTGATTCATCCAGCTAGATCCTGCACAAGTAAGGTCAGCTGAGTCGTCCGTCTCAAACAGAAACTTAGCAGAAAGCTTGTACTTACCGGGAAGAAGCCTTGAAATATCCTCATTGAGTACGCTGTTTTCAACAGCCCATGCGACATTTGAAAATCCCAGCACGGAAGCTAGATTGATCTTTCCTATTCTATCCAACATGGCTTTATCACTTGCAGAAAGCATGCCGTTTGCGGAAGATGAAGCTTCAGGGATTGTCAATGCAGTCTTGGCTCCATTTCCGGCGGTAAAAGTGAATGTTCCATTCGAATAAGCCGCACTTGCCAGGTACTCCGTGATATCCTTCCCATTCTTATCATGCACTGCCTTCTCAGAGGGCGTCAGATAAAATCCTTGGCTGTATTCCTCATAATCGGATGGCAAAGTTCCATTTGTGAGGTTTGTCCCGGTGTTCTCAATCCAGGTACCAATGAGCTTTCCCTGAAAGACTCCAAACATAATCAAGTCTCTGCCGGAACCATTGGTCATCAGAGTAAGGAAATACTGGTCAGTAGACTTTTGATGGAGAATAACTGGTACATAATCCTCGGAAGTTGTCCTGAGTCGGAGACTTGCCCCATTATCCGAAACAACTTTTTTACCATCCCACCATGTCCCATTCCAACTGGCGACGATACTGAGACTACCAGCGCAGTTCGTGCCGACATGGCCGTTACTCCTTCTTGAGAAGAAATATCCATCAAAGCCATATGTACCTGCGTTCGACGACTTTGGCACCCACTCTGATATGTCAAACATCAGGAGATATTTTCTTCTGCCCCCATTATCCGGTATCGAAGTCTGATAGGCTGTAACCTTTCCAAGCATGGATGCTGAATCAGCAGATGATGCTTTTGCAACCTTAATGGTTCCTCCCGTGAGTCCGCCCTTCAGATCATTGGTGAGCTTGGTATTTGCTTCCTCCGCTTTCTTCGCTCTCGTTGTCTCATCTGAGATGGCTTTGGCGTTCGCTTCCTCCGCTTTTTTCGCTCTTGTCGTCTCCGCCGCTACTGCTTTTGAATTCGCCGCCTCAGCAGCCTTCGCTCTCGTCACCTCGTCTGTGATTGACTTGGTATTCGCTGTCTCTGCCTTCTTCGCTCTGGCTGTCTCATCCGCTATAGCTTTGGCATTTGCTGCCTCAGCGCTCTTGGCCCTTGCAACTTCACCCGCTATGGCGTTCTTCGCAGCACTGGCCGCTGATGCTGCAGAAGACTTCGCATCTTTTGCGCTTTGAGCCGCATTGTCCGCATACTTCTTCGCGTCATCGATATGATCCGCAGCTTTCACGATAGCCGGAAAGTCCGAATCAGAAATAACAGTATCATCTTTGAGTGCTGCCGCTTCCACAAAGAAGGTAAAGTTCGCCGTACCAAGTCGAACAGAATTTCCTGACAGAATCGTCAGCTCTGCTCTTACATTCCCATAAAGGACAGCGACCTGATCACCAATTGTGACTGATACATCTGCTCCGGAGAACGTACACCCATAGGAAAACCCCAAACCATCCGGTTTTGTTCCTGTAAGCAGCACGATTGATCCAGCCGGAATAGAGAACTTCTTCTCTCCCTGGTAGATGGTGAACTTAAACGAAATCCCTTTATCATACTGATTAAGCCTGATGACCTGCGGTACATTCCCCGGGATCAGGTTCAGATCATATTCTCTTACGTCCATACTCATCCCTCGATCGTGTCAATGTAGTTCTGTACATACGTTTCAATGGTTCCCATGGCGGCCAGCACATCAGAATCCGTGACCACGATATCCGTCCTCTTGTTATCGGATACGATCTTCGCGGTCTTCTCGTCGATCTCGCTGTACACCATACTCATCCGCTTTCCCACGGAATCGTTGAAAAATGTGATTGCTGTAGCTTTCTTCATACTGCTCTCTCCTTACTTAGCTCTGTGATGTGATCAACTGCTTCCTGCCCGTAATCCACCTGATCCCGCTTTGGCTTTGAATCATAGAACTGATTCAACCGAGTCTGTGTAAAATCAGACTGCTTAGCCTTTAGCTCCCAGCCGAATTGCAGCCCAGGTGTCCCTTCAACAATAAAATAAGCAGACCGCCTCTCCTTGATGAAGCATGTCCCACTTCCATACGCCTGCAGGAATACCTGATACTGCGCTGTTGCAATGGTCTCACTCAAAATCGAATCAATAAAAACATATGCCACTCCATCGCTGGCAATGACACCCTCGCCAACATCTCCGAACAGGGGTGATGGGGTTTCGTAACAATACAGAAGCCTCTGCCCGTAATCAGCCGTATCTACCAGTCGTGACTTGGAGCCCGTGCAAGTAAAATTTCCTCTAGCCGATATCGCATAGGAATCACTACTATCTGCACTCAACCTTACGTACCTATTGCCCATAAAAGCATCGGAAATAGCTATTGAGTTATAGTTAATATGCGTGGAAGGATACTGCATGTTGAAATTTCCCAGCAGCTTATCACTGTTGTTTTTTATCAGAATCCCTTCTTTTGCAATTCCTACCGCTTCTCCTGTCCCAGCTTCTCCGTCCCCTGTAAATGATATGCCGTTAAAGACGCCCGGCTTGATCTCGATGTAATTGCCCCACACCGTTTTGACTTCAATTCCAGCATTAGTCATCTTGATGTTGTCGCCAAGGTCGATCTCCTCCGCGCCATCACTGGTCTGGACCTTAATAATTCCTGCCTTGATGAGATCCGCAGTGATCGTGCCGGACTTGATGTAGGAACCGTTGATATACAGCTTGCCGTTCTCCATGTAGATCCCTTCAAGAGAACCGTTGTCTGTCAGCCGATTGAAAATCTCGGTCTGGTTCAAGCTCTTGTTGATGGTATCCGCATAGGCTTTGGCTGCTGTGAGGGAACTTGCGATCGTCGCATCCCGGTAAGAGATCCACTGTGTTCCGTTATAGATCATGGGCTTATTGTCATTGCCAGAGTCGATCCACATGTCGCCGGTCACAGGATTTGACGGAGCCGTCTTCCCTCCGGTGATCGTGTTCTTCGTGTTGGCCTTGTTCATCGCATTGGCTGCATCCTGCAGGGCCTGCGCAATCCCGGCATCCTTTACTTTGATCCACGCCTGTCCGTTGTAGCGGTAAGCGGTGTAGCCATTCGAGGAGTCAAACCAGATATCTCCGACATCAAGGCCATCCCCGTCAGGTGCTTCCTCCTGCATGTAGGTCGCGATCTTACCATCTATCTGGCTTGCCAGTTCCTTGGACCAGGTATCCGACGCTGCCTTCGTCTTCTCATCCGCATATGCTTTTGCCGCTGTCAAAGAACTCGCAATCGTAGAATCTCTGTAAGAAATCCACTTTGATCCGCTGTATATCATCGGCTGGTTGTCGTGACCGGAGTCAATCCACATATCGCCCGATACCGGATTGGCTGGGGCAGTATCTCCACCTGTGATCGTGTTCTTGGTATTGGCTTTCTTCATGGCAGATGCGGCATCTTTCAGCGCCTGTGCAATTCCTGCGTCCTTTACCTTAACCCATGCAGATCCATCATAGCGGTAGGCAGTGTATCCGTCAGAGGAATCAAACCAGATATCACCTTTATCAAGTTTGTCCCCTGTCGGTTCTGATTCCTGCAGGAAGGTTGCAATCTTGCCATCGGTCTGCTCAGCCAGTGCCTTCGACCACTCCCCCGATGCCTCCCTGGCTTTCTCATCAGTGTATGTTTTTGCAGATGCCAAAGAACCAGCGATCGTTTCATCTCGATAAGAAACCCATTTCGATCCGTCGTAGATCATGGGCGCATTATCATGTCCTGAATCGATCCACATATCTCCAGCAACAGGGTTAACAGGTGCTATATCCCCTCCAGTCACTGTATTCTTTGTATCTGCCTTTCTCATAGCATCGGCAGCATCCTGCAGAGCCCGGGCAATTCCGCTGTCTTTTACCTTGACCCATGTCTTACCATCATACCGGTAAGCGGTATAGCCATTCGAAGAATCAAACCAGATATCGCCTACATCCAGCTTGTCTCCACTTGGTTCCTTATCCTGCAGGTAAGTCGCAATCTTTCCATCGGTCTGCTGTTCCAGCTGCTGAGACCATGTGGCAGACGCAGCTCTTGTTTTCTCGTCAGCGATCTCCTCCGCCTTAGACTGGGCTTCGGCAAGAATAGCCTGATACTGATCCGTGAAGGTCTTCTCACCAATCCATGTATTAGAGGATAGCCGAAACTCACCGGTTTCCATGTTCCAGTAGTTCCGACCCTTCTTATCCGTGATCGTTCCTGCCTTGATGAGGTTTCCGTTCAGGGTCCCGGCAGTGATGAAGTCCGCATAAAAGCGGGAGTCAATCGTCCACGCCGTATCAAAGGGTCCCTGATAGCCGGACGTGGAAAAGCCGATGCCGTTCATGTTGATACGGAGCACATTGACGGCGGTGTTCTTGTCAGCAGTATCCATGATAAGAATTTCATCCGGCTGACCATCCGCATTCAGGCCAAACACGACATGTCCGCCGAGCCCTCCGGAGATCAGCTTCGTCGCATGCCTGATGGCAGACTCGAGGAAGGCCCGATTTGATTTTTCCTGTGATTCTATCCTCGCATTCTGGGAGGCAATAGAGTCGGACAGGGTTGCTCTGGCACTGCCGATCTCGATGGAGGAATACCGGTCCTTCAATACATCGTAGACGGTCTTGATGACCTTTGCCTTTGCGGATACGGAAAGCTCCGGAAATTCCACCGATACGGTATCGCAGAGATTGACTCGTTCGAGCGGTGCGATGTTTCTATACTCCTCACTCTGCCATAGCGCCACAAAGCTGATGGAGATATTGACAGAGGGCACACCATAACCGTTTGCCTTCATGTAAGAAGCAGCCTTGTCCCGAAGTGCGGATTCTGACGGAGCTTCCTGCCACTCAGATGAGAGGTCCAGAACAACCGTCCTCCGATATGGGAACTTCGATGCATTCTCGGTGTAGACCGGTGATGCCGTCACGAGCTGCGTCTCGCCGTCATTGGCCTTGGCCCAGTATGGAACGACGCCAGTGACTGTATTTTCAATAGACTCCTCCTGCTTCAGATCGGTCAGGTCCTTGCCGTAGCGGATGACCTTTCCGCTGTCCCGGCCCCTTGCGGCATGGAGCTTTACCGTCCATCTGTCCCACTCATATTCACCACCAAAGTTGTCGAGGATGGAACCTTCCACACCTCCAAGTCTGGACCGGAGAGATGCCGGAAGCGGTGTCGTGTAATTCCCAACTGTCGTATCATCCGTCCAGAAATCAAATCCGCAGGGCTCGATGGCGTCATGCTTCAGACGCTCAAATGCCTGTGCCGCCGTTGTTGCCGGAGTAAGATCTGCCTTCACTGGAATGAAGGAAAGCTGGTAGGTCACATGCCTTGCGAGAATCGTCGTGATGCCCTTCATGGGCTTTGAAATCTTGTAAATCCGAAAAGGCTGCTCCTTCTTCCCGTCAGCCGGGACTGCAAAGATGATCCGTTCTTTCAGGATATCCTTATAGTGGATGCCGCTGACAGGATAGGTCATCTCCAGCTCGAAGGAACCGTTTCTTTCTTCTGTCACTGTGCAGGAGATCGCGTCATAGAGTCTGCCGAGGCCGTTTGACGTAAAGTCCCTCTCTCCTGCGTCGTATAAAACAGGTATCATACAATCCACCACCTTGGTATGAGTTCAATCTTCGTGATTCCCTTGCCGAGCGTGATCCCGTTATCTCCCGGAGCAAGGACAGGGAAATCTCCTGAGGTAAGGGAGATCAGACTGTTGCAGTTCGTCGCTCCATAAAATGCATCCATGGTCTCGCAGTCCACTTCGACATAAGGATACGTGTTGCCCTTCACCTCTATGGTCTTCTGCCCGATACCTGCGGTACCATTTCCGTAGATCAGGATCAGAGGCTTGGCAGGGAAAAGCGTGTTATTTCGGATCTCGCCATTCGAGGTAAAAGTGATCTTCTTCTCTCCGGACTTCAGGAACCTCTGCGGTTTGCAGTTAAACGTGATGTCAAACGTTCCTGCGATGTTTCCGATCTCCTTCACAGAGAGCGGTCCTTCAAACATAGCCATCCGGTACTCGTCCGGATGATAGGTATCTTCGAGCCTTTTGTATCCTGTCCGGGTCAGAAGAAAGCTCCGAAGGGCAGCGACATTGTTTCTGAAGTTCTTCACGATGCCTGCCGGGTAGGTAAGACTCACGTTCTCATACCGGTTGTTATCAAAGACCAGATCCCCGGATCTTCCCGGCACCGACTGAATCTCATAGTCTCGTTTCGGAGAGCTGTAGACTCCATCTCCGGAAATCCGGACACCGAAGTCCACGCTGCTCTTCCCGTCAAAAACAAAATAGTTAAAAGGTCTCAAGCGAACACCGCCTCCTTCATATTGACCTTGCTGTTGATCCTGCTCTCGATGATATCCGCAAGCTCATGTACGTCCTGTCCGGGTGCGCCATAGACCGTGATGTTGATATCCCCGATCGTCGTACCGGCACCTGCGCTTCCGACTGCCTTCTGGATCATTGACATCAGGCTGTTCACACCGACGACAGCCTCAGCTCCGGCTTCCCCACCGGCAAGGAGGGAATTACCCTTCATACCAAAGATCGTCGGACCGTTCAAGATCATGCCGTCTTCCATCGCTTTCTTGTACCAGCTGATGGAGAAATGCGGTGCGGACGGAGGATTGATCCCAAAGTGTCCGGAAATGCTGATGTGCGGGAGCTTCAGGCTCGGCAGGGACCAGCTGAAATGAAAGAAGCCCTTGATCCTGTCAATGGCACTCCTGACTGCATCCTTTGCTCCGTTCATCTTGTCGGAAAAGGCGCTCTTGATCTCCGACAGCTTTGATCTTGCTGTGGAGAGAGCATCACCGAGCTTGCCGCCCGTCGTACGATTGATTACATCGAAGCCAGCCTTCCAGATGGATTTGTACCCATCAATCGCGGTAGAAATGACGCCTTTGATCCCACCGCCATGCTGCTGCACAACAGACTTGATCCCGGACCATACGGTGCTGGTATTGGACTTCAGCGTATTCCATGCATTTGTAATATTGGTCTTGATCCCATTAAAGGTTGTCGTCGCCCCAGACTTCATGCCATTCCAGATATTGGAGGCAGATGTCTTGATGTTGTTCCATGCCGTACTGGTACCCGTCTTCACCGCATTCCAGGCATTCGTGATACTGGTCTTGATCCCATTGAAGATGGTAGTCGCTCCGGATTTCATGCCGTTCCAGGTATTGGAGGCTACCGTCTTGATGTTGTTCCATGCTGTGCTGGTCCCTGTCTTCACAGCATTCCACGCATTTGAAATACCGGTCTTGATCCCGTTAAATATCGTCGTGGCTCCGGACTTCATGCCGTTCCATACCGTAGAGACACCACTCTTAATGTCATTCCAAGCTGTCTCCGTTCCGGATTTAATTCCGTTCCAAAGGCCGGTAAAGAAGGTGCCAAGCCCCTCACCGACTTTCTTCACGCCGGAGCACACCTTATCCCAGACGCCCTTGAACCACTCGGAAATCTCACCCCAGTGCTTGATGATTTCCACTACAGCAACAACCGCAGCAACGACACCGGCAATGATGCCGATCATGGGAAACAGGGACAGGGAGCTGAATGCGGTAAGTCCGGTAGAAAGGCCACCAACCGAAGTCATGACCTTGCCGATTACACTGGTAATGCTTCCGGCAGCCGATACAACTTTTCCCACACCGACAAGAATGGGTCCGACCGCCGCTGCGACCAGAGCTGCCTTGACGATGAACTGCTGCATGGGTTCCGGCAGACCATTCCAGAAATCAGAGAACTTCTTCAGTGCTGCGGCTGCCTGCTCCAGCATGGGAGCCAGGACACTTGCGAGGGAGTTTCCCACCTCAGCGCCGGTGATCTTCAGCTGATTCATCGTAGTCTGGAACTTGTCGATCGGATCCAGCGTGTCATTAAAGGTCGTCTCCACATTTCCCTTGAAGGAACTCATGTCAGAAGAAAATCCATCAAGAGAGAGCTTTCCGGTCTGCATGGCGTTGAAGATTGCCGCACCACCCTTGGAGCCGAACAGATCATAGGCTGCCTGCAGCTTTTCTGTATCCGACTTGTTAGACTTCATAGTGGTACTGAAGTCACCAAGCGCCTGATCGAGTGTCTTGCCATCCTTCGCGGCATTGTTCATGGCCTTCTTCATCGCAGCCATGGCCGTGCCGACATCGAGGCCCGACATCTCGACATTGCCAAGGAACTGTGCAGACTGGGTAGCGTTAAAGCCCATAGCCTTGAGCTGTGCCGCGTTCTGGGAAAGATCCGTAGACAGCGTATCCATGGAAAGTCCGGTCGCCTGTCCGACAGAGTTCAGGACATCCAGCATCCCGCCAGCCTGCGATGCGTCCATACCGAAGGCATTGAGAACAGAAGAAACGTTGTCGATTGAGGTAGAAACATCGGTGTCGTTGACGGAAGCAAACTCGACAAATTGCTGGGAAAGATCCTTTAAGGCTGTACCCGTCAGACCGAACCTCGTGTTCACCTCACCGATGGCAGCCCCTGCCGTCTCAAAGTCTGTCGGGATTGAGGTTGCAATATCGTTTGCCGCATCCTGCATGTCCTTTAAGGCCTGCCCAGCCGCACCGGTCTTGGTCTTTACGATATCTGCCCCGGCATCCACTTCCGTGAAGGCCGCAAGAGATGCCGCACCAACTGCCGTGATCGGAGCTGTCACATGGGTAGAAAGGGAAGTTCCGACACCGGTGATCTTGTCTCCGATGTCCTTCATCTTCTGTCCTGCCTGCTGAAGCTGGACACCGGCAACAGAGCCGACCGACTTATACTGGTCCTCCAGACCTTTCAGAGACTGCTTGGTATCTTCAATCTCCCTTGTCAGAGCTTCCTGCTGTCTGATGGTCTCCTCAGTCTGGGGTGCATCCTTCAGCTGCTTTAAGGCAGCCTCTTCCTGCTTCAGCTTCTCCTTAGTATCAGAGATTGCCTGCGACAGATACTTCTGCTTCTGAACGAGGAGATCTGTATTGCCGGGGTCGAGCTTCAGGAGCTTATTCACATCCTTCAACTGATTCTGTGTATCCTTGATGGACTTGTTTACATTCTTCAGGGCATCCGAGAGCTTTGTGGTGTCGCCACCGATCTCGACTGTGATGCCCTTTATACGATCAGCCATACTGACCTCCTTCCTGATTCATACGTCTGTTTGTAGTTGCGACATCAAAATAAAAATGCTATGGTTCCTACGAAAGGAATAATTATGGACAACAATACAATCTCTTATAAAAATTGCATCGGCAGCGTCGAATACTCCGAAAAAGACGGTCTCTTCTACGGTAAGGTTCTCGGTATCCGTTCACTGGTTTCTTATGAAGGGCCCACCATGTCAGAGTTGATCAACGATTTTCATGAGGCCGTTGACGACTATCTGGAATCCAATCACAACTAAGTGATGCCCCGGCTGGCTTTCTTGCATGAAAAAAGCACCGACCCGTGAAGATCGATGCCTCTTGACATTACCTGTCGATTTTCTATAATCAAAGCATAAAGAGAGCACTGCGACAAGCGGTTGGTCTCAATCAAGCAAAACTATTTATTGCTAAACAGTCGTCACTTGGCAGAGTGGCGGCTGTTGCTTTTTACCTGATTCTTGACAATAGCCTGCAGAATTCCTATAATCAAAGCATAAAGAGAGCACTGCGACAAGCGGTTTGACTCTCCCCTAGGATCTAAATAGTTTTTCTACATAGAACCATCACTTGGCGGAGTGGTGGTTCTTTCTACGTCTAACAATAATCTTTACAGGGCTGTTAAAATATTTCACCAGTTATCAAAGTCCTCCTGCGTCGCAATCTCGTCGTACTCTTCATTGTCATTCCCGCTTTCCGCAAGTAGGTCATAGACCTGTCCCTCTTCCAGCAGGGATAATTCCTGGACCGAAAAGCCCAACTGCTTACACCTCAGGAGGTAGACTGCGGTGTTAATTTCTCTGTCAGTTGGGCGACCTCTTTTTTTGCTTCAGAGGTCGTCATCCGGTTGCCAAGGTAGATCGCCACAAACTCGTCGAGCTTCTCAATCAGGCAGATCCCATCAAACCCGGCAGCGAAATGGATGAAGTGATCCATAGAGAGATCGTTTGTTTTTCCCTCTGCCTGCGCGTTCATGATGTAGGCGAGCTTGGCCCCGACCAGTGTATCCATGTTGGCAGTGGAGAGACCGTTCATCGTGACCATCAGGTCTTCGTGAAACGTCATGCGGTAAAGGATCGCCGTCGCGCCATTGGCTTCAAAGGGCAGGAGCTTTGTACTCCCGTCCTCCATCGTCATTTCAAGTTCCTTTCTCATGCCTTACTCCTCTCATGCCTTTGCGGTCGTCGTAGTCGTCTTCGCCGGAAGGTGTACCTCGCTGTACCATTTGTTATAGGTGGCATCGTCTGTCTCGCTGCTGGTATCCGCCTTGACCACGTTGATGTCCAGTTCCTTGGAGTAGATCGTGGACGCATCAATCGTAAGCGCCTCGGTCTTTACGGATACCTTGTCTTCCTTGGTCTCCGCCTCCATATCCGGACGGGAAGCCGTGCAGTTATAAAGCACATGACGGACCGCCTTCTCATCTCCTGAGAACTCAAAAAGCAGCGCAAAATGGACTGCTTCCGCATCTGCGTTCTCGACAAGCACCCCATTGGCATCCTTCACATCACCAAGCACGGCAGTCTTGAAATCCTCCGGGACCATCGCAGTCTCCAGATCACCGTTGTAGCCGGTATTGGAATTCGTGACATAATACTTGATGTCATCTGCGTAGAAGGGCTCCTGAGATCCCTGCGCAGCAAACTTGATCGATACCGCACCGGGCCAGCGGACAGGCTTCTCAAAGGTTGCCGTTCCATCCTCCGCAATGGTTGCCAGTGCATAATGGACGTTTTTCAGGCCGTACCTCACCTTATTTTTCTTACCCATTCCTGCCTCCTTATAAAGTCAGTTCGTAGAGCACTTCATACATGCGCTCCGATGCAATCCAGGTCTCTGATTTCTGCCAGTACACTTCATGGCTGTTAAAGATCTTCTGCAGACGCTTCTCGAGCTTGGGATTCTTCTTGTCCGTATAGAGCTCGACATTCACTTCCGGGAAGGATGCATACACGATGTTGTCCGCGCCGAAGGTCTCTTCAGTCGGAATCAGAAACACGAAAAAAGGCGGGTCCGGAGACTCACCTTCTGCGAAATGGTCATAGGCAAAAGGAAGATCCGCTTCCTTCAGCATGGCCGTCAGTTCTTCATAGGTCATGATCCGCCGCCTTTCTCAAGCGCCTCCTTGATGTCATCCTCCAGTTCCTTTACGCCTTCCTCCTCAGCAGGAGCGATATGCGGAATGGCCCGGACTCTCCCGCCGCCTCGCTTGGCATGCCCATGTTCGAGCAGGTGTGTCAGCTGATACCTTCCGGCATGGACTGTCATCACAAGGCGCTCATTATTCTCATCGGTCTTCGTAACCTTCCATGACTTCTTGTATCTTCCGGTCAGAGCAGGGGCTGCGGACTGGATATCCTTTTTCACCTTCTTGGCTACCTTCTCGACGGATTCCTTCATGGCATCGGTAGACAGGTCCTTGTATTCTTCAAGACCCTTCATGATCTCATCCGACAGCTGCTCCGGTTTGATCGTGCTCATCGCTTCACCCTCTCACAATGAAATTTAAGACTCCGATGCTTATACCCCATCGGGTTCACGTAGAGGATGTTGTAGAGCTTCCCGTCCGCAATGATCCGGTAGCCGTCACTGGTTACCTTGGACAGGGCCTCACACCACCTCGTTGTGAAATCGATGGTCTCCTTCGGATTTGTGGTCCCGGCTTCGTCGGCCTCCGTACCGGAACCAGAGCTTGTTGCCCAGCAGGTGATGTAGTCCTCGTCGTGATTTGTATGATTCCCGTATTCATCGACATCCGTGACCTGCCTCTGAAATGTGATCCGAAGGTTCAGTGCTGCGATATCCATCAGAAGACCTCCTTCCGGACGCCAAAGAGGATAGACCGGAGCATCAGCGTCAGCTCATGCAGGTCCGCATCCTCCCGGTGTTCATAGAGGTAGCCGATGGCATAAAAAACAGCAATCCGGACAGCTTTGTCGTTTGCTTCGAACTCTTCATCCGAAAGCCTCCCGGCATCTTTTGTCAGCCTCTCTGCCGAATCGATCAGCTGCTGGATGAGCCCGTCATCATCAGCAAAATCGATCCGGAGATAATTCTTTGCTTCATCCAGCGTGACCATACATTCCTCCAATCTAAAAGGGAGTAGCAAAGCGCTACCCCCTTAAACGATCTCAGGCCGCAGCCTTCACAGACAGGATCTTGATGGCCTCCGGAAGAACCAGCTTGCCATCCACTCTTTCCTTTGCCACGTAGCCGACCATGCCATTTCCGGCAAAGAGCTCGCGAAGCTCCTGGAAAGATCTGGTACCACGGTCACCGATGTTGTAGTACTTGTAATCACCAAAGGCGATCGCAGACTTACCGGCTTCGAGCGTCGGGCAGTAAGCAGAGGTGTGGATGGTATATCCGCACAGGCGATCCGGCTCCCCTGCCTGATAGGACGGCTGCCAGATATACGCCTGATTGGCATCCTTCAGCTTACGGAGTGCCGCAAGGGTCTGGTCGTTCATGATGAAAGACGCGTTCTTGCGATACGGACGTCTCAGGGAGTAGATGAGGTTCAGGATGTCATCGGAGGTCAGCTTTCCGGCTGCTACTTCGACAGCCTTCTCACCACCGCCCTTGTCCGCAAAGATGCCGAGCGGCTTGCCCTGTCCGTCACCATTCAGGAAAGCGTCCTCCTCAGCGTTTCCGATGGCGCGACCGAACTGGTCGATGATGTAGCCTTCCAGATTGAAGGCATTATCGTACAGGAGCTCCTCGGTGATCTTGATCGCCACATGGAGCTTATGTGCATCCATCATGATCTGATCGAAGGTAGCGTCCCCGAAGGTCAGCGCCTCACCCTCCTCGATCCATGCTGCGGCAGGCTTGGTGGCTGCGATGTTGATCTTATGCTCACCGGAAGTGGTGATGGTCGTCGCAAGGCCACGGAAGATGTTCTCTTCATCCAGCTTGTCGATGAGTCTCTTGTCCCACTCAGCCGGAACAAGATATCCGCCGTTTGCATCATTTCCCTCCTCCAGAACGTTGCTGATCTGGTGGAAGTTCGACCTCATCGCGGTCAGGAAATCCACAGCGTACTGGTGAGAAGCCCTGCCGGTCAGAGGCTTGTCCTCGGCTCCCGCACCCGGCTTTCCGGTGAGAGGCTTGGAAGTCGGCATTGCCAGCTTCTTCTCCATCTCGTTGAGTCTCTCGGTGCGCTCGATCTCCTTCGTCAGGTTTGTGATGTCCTGCTCCATGCGGTCATAGACGGCACCGTCCTCAGCAGACATCGTTCCGTCTTCCGTTCTGTGGGTATCCAGAAATTTCTTGGCAGCCTCCCACGCGGTTGCCCTCTTCGTATAAAGTTCCTTCAGATCCATAATGAAATCCTCCTTAAAATGTGTCCTTGATGGACTTGAGTCTCTGGTAGCAGTCCGCTACCGGTACACGTGCTTCCTTCGGCTTCTCTGCCGGAGCATGCCTCTTCGCATAGTCAATCAGCTGATTGGTGACAGCCATCTCAAACGGATGCGCTGCAAACAGATACCCGGAGAAGCTGTCCTTGTCATCGTCATCTTCATCGGGATCTTTCTTATCCGGATCTTTCTTTTCCGACTCCTCTTCCGGGGTCTTCTCATCCGGATCGTCCTCATCGGGGTCTTCTTCCTCCGGCTTTCCAAGCGGAATCGCTGCCGGTGTGTTTCTGGTGATCATGCCATCTGCAAAGCCGAACTCCACAGCCTTGTTCGCATCCATCCAGGTCTCATCCTCCATGAGCTTAGAAAGCTTATTTCTGGACATACCCGTCTTTGCCTGATAGGCATTGATGATGGAGTTCTTCACCTCATTCAGCATGTCGATCGCCTTCTCAAGGTCTCCGTGATCTCCCATGGCAACCGTACTCGGGTTATGAATCATGAACATGCCGGTGGGACTGATGAGAACCTCGTCTCCTGCCATTGCGATAACACTTGCTGCACTCGCTGCAAGGCTGTCAATCTTCACCGTCACATGACCTTTGTAGTCACGGAGCATGTTGTAGATCTGGGCTGCCGCAAAGCAGTCACCACCCGGACTATTGATCCAGACCGTAATGTTACCCTTCCCAGAGTTCAGCTCATCCTTGAAAATAGCCGGAGTCACATCGTCGTCAAACCAAGACGTGTCGCTAATTGCTCCGTTAAGATACAAGGCTCGTTCCTCTTCGTCAGAACCTCCACTGTCTGGAGCTTTGTTCTTAACCCACCTCCAAAATTTGTTCATTC
>Ga0256406_1003503_pt1 | contig 19389 bp, 21 predicted proteins | sample RumenRJG_03DNA_FD_185986 | JGI IMG/M metagenome (GOLD analysis project Ga0256406, IMG submission 185986) | Bovine rumen microbial communities from Lethbridge, Alberta, Canada - RJG_03 | ecosystem: Host-associated > Mammals > Digestive system > Stomach > Rumen | place: Canada: Alberta | collected...
CTTCGAGGTGCTTACGCACCCTTGACAGTCCCTTCAAGAGAGCTGGTGGTTAGCTAAGGGATGCAAGGCATCCCTTGGCACCGCAGGTACCTAAGAGCAATTTACACACAAATTTGGACTTGACTTACGATTCAACATGATGCCAACTATTGGTTATTCTGCGTCGAAACAAAAGAATTGGAAACAAAGATTATCAGACGATGTATTCGATTTCTCTATTGGTGTAATCAATACATTTTGTTTTGTGACAACGAATGCAACATACTCTTCAAAATTCGTGACAGAACAAATGTCTAATTTAGGCCCTGATACACTGTTACTAGTAGATGAAGCTCATAATTTTGGCTCTGCAAGTCTTAGAACAAGATTATATCCATCAATTGAATATCGGTTAGCGTTATCGGCAACGTTAGATAGACATGGCGATCCTGATGGGACAAAGTGTCTTACAGATTACTTTGGAAAGAAATGCATAGAATATGATTTGAAACGTGCAATAGACGAAAAAAAACTCACACCATATTACTACTATCCGGAAGTTGTTTATCTTGAGGATGATGAGTTTGAAAAATACAAGGAAATCTCTTACCTGGCCTCCAAAGAATGTCATAAAGACAAATTTGGAAAACTAATTATTACTGAGAAGGGAAAGAGATTACTTCTACAAAGAGCAAGAGTAGTCGCAGGAGCAAGGGGGAAACTTACAAGGTTAAAGCAACTTCTTGAAAACTATAAGAACGACTCCCATATGTTGGTGTATTGCGGTGCTACTAGAGTTGACAATTTTGATCATGATTCAACTGATCCGGATGAAGAAGGAGAAAGACAGATAGTTGCGGTCTCTAAAATGATGGGTAATGAGCTGGGGATGAAGGTGACCCACTTTACATCTAATGAATCAGCTGCAGAAAGGGAGCTAATAAAAAGAGACTTCGCAGCAGGAACTCCCTATCAGGCCATTATTGCAATTAAGTGTTTGGATGAAGGTGTGAATATTCCGAGTATAAAGACAGCATTCATCCTAGCAAGTACAACGAATCCAAAAGAATATATCCAGCGAAGAGGGCGAGTTTTAAGACTAGCTCCGGGAAAGCCATATGCTGTGATTTATGATTTTGTTACTTTGACAAGACCGTTAGAGGAAATTGATCCGTATAATCCGGATTACCGTTTTGAGAGAGCTTTAGCAAAACGTGAGTTGCAAAGAATTAAAGAGTTTGGAGTTATTTCCAAAAATTCTAGGGACTCAGACGAGCTAATTAATGATATAGAAAGCGTATTTAACCTGACAGACGAAGAAACGGAGGCTGCACAAGATGGAGATGACTTCGAATGAGACGATTGATGAAACTAAGCTGGACCGAATCAAATTAAGACTTCTTGAAATGGAGACGGATAATATAGTTCAGAAGGAATCAAATCCAGCCATGATTGATAAGGTGAAGAAGATGGTTATGACGGAGGTAGATAAGAAATGATTATTAAAAGCCTAGAAATGTATAACTTCCGTCAGTTTGTAGGGAGGCAAAAAGTAGAGTTTTCCACGGATCCAGAAAAGAATGTTACGGTATTAATAGGCGTTAATACTTCTGGTAAAACAACTCTTATTCGGGCATTTGAATGGTGTCTCTACGAGAAGATAAACTTTGATGATAAAGTGCTGTTGAATGCTGATGTCAGACAAAGGATGCATGAGGGGGAAACTCAGGAGACGTGGGTTGCCATCGAGTTTGTTCATGATGATATCACCTATACATTAACAAGAACCTACCGATATCTTTGTAATTCGAGAAGAACAGAAAACGGGACGGTTATAGTTGATCTTAATAAAAAGCCGGATAAAGATGTCAGGTTAGAGTATTTGCAAAAAGATGGTCAAACTAAAATACCGATTGACGATGCTAATATTACAAAGTCTATCGACAGAGTCCTTCCGGAGGATCTTTCAGACTATTTCTTCTTTGGCGGTGAAAGAATTTCAACCATTGCTAATCGTACGGACTTATCAAAGGCTGTGCGTGGTTTGATGCGACTTGATGTTTTGGAAAATGCCAGAGATCACTTGTCCCAGGCGCTAAAGGGAAATGGAACTTATAAGATTACCGGTTTTAACCAAATGATTGATACAACTGGTAATGAAGCTGCGCAGCGGGCAAGCGATACAATTAGAACCTGCAAAGAAAGAAAAAAAGTACTGGCGCAAGAGATGGAAAATGCTGCAAAGCAAAGGGATTATTGGGCAGGGAAGGAAAAAGAGTATGATGCTCAGTTAGCAATGAGCAATATTGAAGCTGTAAAAGCGGCGAAAATAAAGCGCGATCAAATCAAGAGTGCTCTTGGAAGAGCAGAGAGGGACCTTGAAAACGCGAGAAAGGCTTATAAGGATGCTTTCAATACTAGACCGTACGCATTTTTGGGATTGAAAGAGATTAATAAGGCACTCGCTTTACTCGAGGATGTAAAAGATGCCACAGAGAGCGTACCTGGTATGAATCAGGATGCTATTGATTATTTAATTCATGTAAGACATAGATGTATCTGTGGTACAGAATTAAAAGAAGGAACTGTGCCATATGAACTTGTTATGGCAGAGAGAAGAAAACTGCCACCAGAGCAAATTGGGTCTGTGGTCATGAATTTTAAGACCAAGGCAGAAGGATATCTGGCGGGAACTGAAACATATTATGAGACCATTGAGCAGCGATTAAGGGATATCAGAGAAGCTAAGAGAAGAATTGGAACACTTCAGGATGAATATGAAGAGCAGTCAAAATTGATCATTGATGATACTGATGCTAAAGCAATTGAAGAGAAAAGAAGAGATGCACATAGGCAGTATCAGGAAAATCTGAATGACTATAACGCTGCTCATGATGAGATCGTAAAGTGTGATACTAATATTGAGAATTGTGAGAAAGCAATTGAGAAATTCGCAAAGAGTAGTAAAAAGAATCAAAAAGTCGCCAGATATATTGCATATGCAGAAAAGGTACTGGAATGGTTGGTCACAACATACCAGAGCAAAGAGGAAATCGTTCGCAAGCAGTTGCAGGAACGTGTGAATGATAACTTTTCTAGAATGTATCATGGAGAAAGAACAATCCGAATTGATGATAAATATCGTGTCAAGTACAGTGATGTAAAGACCGAAGAATCAGATGGTTTGAAAGCCGTTAAGAGCTTTGCGTTTATTGCAAGTTTGGTTTCTATGGCTAAGGATAAGATTTTGGATGAAGAAGATATGAAATTTGGTCAAGTATACCCGCTTGTGATGGACGCTCCTTTTTCAAATGTTGATGAGATTCATATAGATAATATCTGTAAGATTCTTCCCGAAACTGCGAACCAGGTAATCATGGCTGTAATGCAGAAGGATTGGGAATACGCAGAAAGGGAATTAAAGAATCGTGTGGGTATAAGTTATTCAATCTATAAGGATAGAGATGCCGAGGGTAAAGAAATTGATACATCTACCCATATTAAGAGGGAGGCGTCAAATGTTTGATCATGATATTAGTATAAATGGACCTCAGGTTGGCCAGCTTAAGGATCTTTGCGAACTGGCGGGTAATGTCCCGGATGCAGCAGAACATAATAATTATAAGATTTTCAAGGCATATGTAGATGCGTACGTACTCTGCCCATTGATTGGATATCATTATTCTAGAAGGTTGAAACCTGGCAGCCAAAAAGATGGTCATATAGGTATAAGGGCAAATGAGCTTATCAGCCGTTCAAGAGAACTGAAGTTCATTTACCAAATTCTCATGCTTATTGATGAGGATTCCGAACCAGATAAGGATAAAAGAATTTACAGAGCTTTTAATTTCAGCGAGAAAACGAAAGAAGATCAGGAATTCATTCGGAATAACATGGCCATATATAATGAATATTTCCTGGGTGGCGTAGAAGTGCTTCATCAAGAGATTGTTGAGAAATGTACGGATATAGACTCTTATGAAAGAAGAATCTTTGAATATGTAAAACAATTTAATGAGGAACAGGATCCGGAAGCTCTTAAGGCAAGTATTAATAGTTTCTTGAATAAATAATTGGAAAAGTGACAGGGAGCGATGATTGAGCGAGTATTTTGTGATGATTTCATTCAAAACTTAATAGGTAGCTTCTCTGCAGAATATGTTACACAGCTATTGACGGAGTATTCGGTACTTTCAGATGCAGGGATAAGATATGAGGGGAAGTTACAACCATATATATTCCTGTATGGTAACACGTCTGAAGTTTATACGGAACCAGAGATTACGTATATCAATAGCGTTGATAACGTTATTATTTATTCTGACTATACAGTGGAGACAAAAAGAGCACATATATCGTCGAGGGTAGTTGCGGCGGCGCTAACTTCAAATGACAATATTTTACAGAGATGTATTGCTCTAGAGAAAATTATTGATAAGGCGACTGATGGACTTAATATATTTTTCCTTGTTTCACCAGGAGGGGTCTTTATTGGGTGCAGTGGAATACTAGTAAACGAAAGAGATTATATTTTATCGAAGCCCGCACGTACGAAGGATGAGCTCGACGAAATAATGGAGGGATTCCTGTACTTATCTACTGCCCAAGGGTTTGTTGAATATTACAGCATTTTGCGCCAGAGCATTCTGCCAGAAAACAAAGCCCTACCTAATTTTGAAGATAAAGTTCGCCTACGTAGAGGTCCTGAGATTGCGTATTTAAATATGCTTAGTGAAATTGAGAGAGAGTTTCATTTAAGCATGTCCCGCGAGCGTGAACGGTATTTAAACTCGTTTGAGCAGAAGCAACCTGAAACTTCATACCTGGAGGAATTAGAAGAAGCCGAAAGTACATTGTTCGCTATTAAATCAAACAAGGTTAATACGATGGAAATGCTGTTTGATGCAGAAGAAATGGAGAAACTTTCCGAAAAAACTGAAAAGGAAAATGAGGAACTGGTTAAACGGACAAGTGAACTGGAGTCACCCAAAGAAAGCAGTGTAACCAGTGAAATGTTAAATGATCCAGAGACAGTAATAAAATTGTTAAAAAGGAAAAGAGGACTGTAATGGCTGGCGGCTACAATTTATCGGAAGGTGATTACAATAGAGAAACGGCTTCGGATGAAGATCTTTGGAATGCGATTACTTTTGTCTTTACTCCGGAGTCAAGAAATGAATCAAGCTACAAATATGGGTTCTTAGATGCAGTTATGGATTCTCTGCCGTATATTGACTCATCATATAAGATCCCATTCACTGTTTTGTTTAAGAATTTTGCCAGGACATACTGGCCGCTTGTCCAAAAGTATAAATTAAAACAAAAACGGATTGATTCATCGAAAGAAACATTATTGGAAAGGATCTTCCGTAACGTTTCTGAAGAATACTGCATTGCGAATGCAAATTCATTTGACAAGCTGGACGATGAAATCATACAGAAACTGACACACAAGGTTGAGCAAAGCTGTAAGAGGTACGTTGTGGGAGCATTATACTCAGATACAAAAGGTTATCTATACGGCTTCTCCAAAAAGGAGAGATGGATTCAAATTAGACCCGCGTCATTCGAATTTTATAAGAAGCATCGAGAACTGATAAAAAGACTAAATTATTTTGAGTGGTCACGATTCTTAGTGTGTGTCAATGCAGATGACTCTGAGAGTAAAGATATGAAGGAACGGCGGCTTATAAAATATCGAAGAATTTTTCTGGAGGAGGTAGACAAGCAGAAATCATATAGCAAGCAACAGAATGTCGATATGGAGACTCGGTTATTTAATGATGTTTTTCCAGAAAGTACAATATCATTCCCCGCATTCGATTCTGCTGGTGTAAAATCGATCGAGTTGCTGTTTGCAGCGGAAGCTGCAGAAGATAAAGCCAGAAAGGTTGATGAAATATTGCGAGCCGGTAATGTTTCAATACCTCTTGAAGAAACATATTATGCAGAGGAAGACCTGGAGTTACTGAGGAAGGACCCAGAGGAATTGATCCACAAGTTAGCAAAACGCACATTAGTAAAATAATAATTTGATTACTAGCAAGAGGAGCTGAATTTCATCAGCTCCTCTTGTTTTTAAAAATTACTAAAATGTTTTCAAAAACGTATTGACAGTTCGGCGAAACAGAATTATTATGATGTCACGTTAGGACTAAATGTTTTTACAAACATTTGGAAAGGAGAAAAACATGGCGGTAACAATGCTTGCCCAAGAAGGACACATGGGATCGAATACATATTATTTGACTACAATGAAAGCCAATACGCTGATCACGACTGTAGGTTATGCGTCTGAGATGGAGAACTGGCCTGACATGAGTGTTGATGAAAGAATGCAGCGAGAGTTAAAGGGCGATCGCGTGGCTACGGAGATAGTGCCATACATTATCAACGACCCAGAATGGTTCTTCGGAGCTTTGATTGTAGATATTTATTCTGGGTGGGAGCACGTTAAGTTTCAGCCTCTCACAGATGTTGCCGAGATAAAGTATGCGGCTTACGAAGACACAATGAGATGCGCTGGTTTCTTAACGCTACCTGATGACAAACGGCTCATTGCCTTGGATGGTCAACATCGCCTTGCTGCGTTAAGTATGGCTATTAGAGGTCAGAATGGAATTCCGGGTAGTGTCAAATTACCGGACAATGTTCGAGAGAGTTTGGTAGGTCATCCAGAACTTGGAAATGCGGATATTACGGTAATGTTCATTAAACATGAGAATGATACCAAGATCCGTAAGATATTCAACAAAGTAAACAGATATGCCAAGCAGACTTCTAAGGGAGACAACATAATTACCTCAGAGGACGACATGGTAGCAATCATAGCACGACGTATGTTTAATGGTCCAGATGCACCATTACGCCCCATAGGGGATCAAGCAGTTGTTAACTGGAAGTCTAATACAATACCGCTTCGAAGCAAAAATCTGACCACCTTGAGTGCAATATACACTATGTCGGAGATAATTCTTGAGCATTATGATATTACTCCCAAGGCTCGGAAAACAGATGACGCGCTTGCAAAGGGTACCGCAGTTATGAAGAATTTTTGGAACTTGTCAATGGAGAAATTAAACGCTTTTGCTCAGTATAAGGAATATGTAATTAACAATAAACCCCTTGAGAACATCAGGAGGAAAAATCTGTTGCTTAAGCCGGTAACACATACAGCGCTCGCCCAGGCTGTGAAAGTAGCATTAGATCATGGACATAGCTATGAGGAACTAATTGATAAGTTAAATAAAATTGACTGGTCGAATGACAATCCGGTATGGGCAAATGTCCTTGTTACGAACAGTAGTAATAAAAAAATGATTACCGGGTCTCAAGCATTAAAGAATGCTGGAAACATCATTGCTTATATGTTGATTGGTAACGAATATACAGAAAAAGAGAAGGAACAGTTACTTCAGATTCTTCGTGATGCGAATAGTGATGAAGGTCATGAGGTAGAGCTTCCAGAAATACTTTGATAGGAGGAATTATGAAATTCGAGAATCAGAAGTTAGTGCGTTTCGTAGATGAGCCAATCGTAAATGAGCAAAATGAAAGGCCATTTGATCTGGTAATTAATGATAAAGGAATCTTTCTGCAAGTAAAGTGCAGCTCCAGAAAGAACCGCAAAAAATATGTAATGATCTGCTTGGTAGATTTGTTCAGACAACTGTGGGTGAATCTCACTCCGAGAGAAAGACAGCAGATCAGGGAAGAATTGGATGTGGCAATAGCCAAACAATAAATCAGTAAACCGAGCTTTGTTCCGTATTTTACGAGGACGCGATGCCGGGAGTGGAGGTCATGTTTAGTGACTTCACTCTCGGCATTATTATTTTGGAGGATATTGCATGGAATATAAAAAAGTAAAATGCCCGATCTGCGGATGGTGGCTAGTAAGTGAAGCCAGTACTCAAAAGACAGATTTTGTCTTAAAAAATGGCATGGTATGGGAGACAATACCGGATTATATCTGTAAGTGTAATAGGTGTCACAATGAAATAGGAATAATAAAAAGAGTGTAATTATACACTGGCACAGAGCACGATGCGAATGCGACATACGAGCCTGGCAAGTAGCAAAAGCTATTTGTCGGGCTCTTTTTATTTTATCTGGTTACCGGTCAGATGACTGGGAACTGTCTTTAACAAGGTAGAAAGCAGAATAGTCTGCTTCACAAATAATTTTCAAGCCTGTGGCGCGCGACATTAGGCGAGGATATTCATATTTTTCGATTTGAACGAACAGGTCAAGTCTGAAAAATGTGAGATTCCCGCTTTATTTGTCGTGCTTTCACGACCAAGCTGGGTCTTCGGTGTTGCCACTGGATTGTCCTCGTCTACTGCGTAAGCAGAGCAGGCGGAAGGGACAATCTTATGAAAAAAAGTGTCAATCTGAAGGCAAGCTCTGTAACTGATAACCAGGATCTGGTATTGATCCCAATGATTGTAGACAAGGATTCACTGAGAGAGATGCCTATGGCGGGCGTCACCCAGGCTAACATCCGTAAGTGGAGAGTAGGCAATCGAATAGTGGATGTTGTTCTGGTGCCGGGTACCAGAGAACAGTATGATTCCATAGTGGGCTCATATTCCTCAGAATTCAAAAAAGAAGACCGGGATCGCAGATGTAAAATCGGAAACGGTCAGGGTAAATTGATCAGATGCCCGGAGGATAGAAAGTGCTCTGAATGCCCATACTATAACTCGATGGATAAGAAGAGTTTTAGTACAGCTACTTTCAGTAGCCTAATCGAGGAAAATGAGGAAGGTGATCTCACAGAATATGACCCCAAGACACCTACAGGATACGGGCAGGCCGAAAGATACGCGAGAATGCTTTGTGAATTGATCGACTATACAAAACAGATAGATCCTGATTATGAGCGAATCATTCCCCTGCTTGTAGATAATGTGTCGAGAAGGGAAATTGCCCAGATTCTTGGGAAGCCGAAGAGTACGATTATTGATAAGGCTAAGAAACTGGAGCCAATTGTGACGGAATTCCTGGATAATCTGATATATTGAACGTATATTAATAGAACATAAAAGGGCAGCGGTCTACCGAGTGAACGGGAGACCGCTGTATTGCTGTCAGTCTTTCTTATAGTAGGGAGTCTCATACCCGTCGGCACGCAGGAGAAGGCCCGGAATCCAGGGCGGTGTGCGACTCATCTGCGCACAGATCACATGGTAGTCAACATCCTGGCGGCACTCGATGATTAGTTCATCATGAACGTGTCCGCAGATGAAGCAGTGGGAGAGCGTCCGCATCGCATAACACAGGATGTCTCTGCTGATCGCCTGGACGATGTTCTCGACGAACTTAGGGCCATAGGATTCAATGCGCTCCCACTTCTTGGTAGAACCGATGCCCATATAGGTGACGCTCTCGCCACCGAAGCGGTTCTCACCAATCCGAGGCTTCACATAGGACAGGCAGCGGCCAGAGAGGAGCCGGATGAAGAGTATGCCACTCTGGTAGAAGAAGCGGATTCCGCGGACCTCTGCAGGAAGGTGCATCTTGACAGCCTGCTTTACGGCACGGTCTATGTCCCACCAGAAGCGGACGATGTTCGGGTTAGACTGGCGCCACATGTCTACTAGTGGTTGCAGTTCTTCCTCCTGCAGACCCATCTCTAGGGCTCCCATGGATTTCAAGGCACCGACGGCGCCACCGTAGCCCAGTGCCAGCTCAGCAATCTTGCCCTTTTGGCGCAGATGGCCATTGATACCATGCTTTTCAACCGGGACGTGGAACATAGCTGATGCAGAAGCACAGTAGATGTCGCCGTTGTTGGCGAAGACATCCATACGCCATTGCTCGCCGGCTAGATAGGAGAGTACGCGGGCTTCAATTGCGCTGAAATCTGAGACCACAAACTTGTATCCTGGCCGGGCGATGAAGGCTGTCCGAATCAGCTGTGACAGAGTATCCGGGATATCCTCATACAGCATTTCAAGAGCTTCATAATCGCCATTGCAGAGCAAGCCTCGAGCCGAATCAAGGTCCGGCAGATGGTTCTGAGTCAGGTTCTGCAGCTGAATGTGGCGGCCGGCCCAACGTCCCGATCGATTGGCGCCATAGAACTGAAACATTCCCCTGGCGCGACCATCATGACAAGCAGTATCTTGCATTGCTTGATATTTCTTTACGCTGGACTTTGCCAACTGCTGGCGTAGGGCAAGAACATTTCTGATGGGCTCCGGAGCTGTCTTTATCGCCTCAGTCACAGCCTTCTTCCCGAGAGTGTCCATGTTGATACCGTTATCGGCGAGCCACTGCTTCATCTGGACGACAGAGTTCGGATTTTGCAGACCAGTGAGGACCTGCAGTCGCTGGGTCAGATCCGCCTTTGATCGTTGGTCAAAATGAATTGCATTGTGAGCAACTTCCTGGTCTATTAGGATGCCGCGGTCGTTAATCTCCTGATCAATCGCATATTCCTCCCAGACACTATCCGGGACAGGATAGTTATGTAACCGGCGCTGGATGTTCATCTCAACCTCTACATCCCGCTTGTTATAGGATTTGAAGATTGACCACTTGTCAGGAGCATCTGTCGGAAGGTTTCGAATCCTGCCACCATTGGTCTTGGTTGGCTTACAAGGTACACAGAAGTAGCGGATCAGGTCTTTGCCTTCTGTCATTTTCTGTTCCTCGAGACCAAGGACAGCACCGGCGCCGGCTAGGCTGAGCGGCAGTCCCATGTAGGCTGCCCAGATCATGGAGCAGTGCCAGGAGGACGGATTGAGATAACGTGAGGCGGGATCCTCTGCGATGCTATAGCCAGTAAAATATTGAGGGTAATATCTCTGCAACCAATAGGAGAGGCAGACGCGTTCGAAGGAAGCATTGAAAGCCCATTTGATGACATGTTCGTCTGTCAGGGCTATAAGGATTTTCTCAGGAATCTTTTCTCCCGCGGTAAAGTCAATCACTTGGACATCTCCACCATTGATAGCATAGCCAAAGAGCAGAATTTCAAATTTTGGAGATTCAGCATATCGATACACACCACACTTGCTTAAGTCTATATCGGAAAAGGTTTCGAGATCGATGCTGATGGTATTGATTTCAGACATGAGTATATTCTCCATAAATGATAAGGCATCGGCCAGGCGACCGATGCCCAATTTGAAGTTACTTATTATTGTTCTTAGGAAAGAAAGTCATCGCCACTTTCATCGGACAGCTCAGAGAAGTCATCTTCTGCACGACTCTTTCCTCCGAGTGGTGCACCATCGCGGATCTTCTGTAAATTGTTAAGTCCGCAGGCGATACCTTTATTGCCATTACTGTTGAAGGCGTAGAAGTTGATAGAAGCACGGCCGTACACACCGCTATAGACTTCCGAACGCTCCAGTATTGGATTGCAACTTGCATCCACAATACCCGGTGCTGTTGCACTGTTAGCGTTGATGAAGTAGGAATCTTTATAAGCTTCATCGTCTGGACGCTCTGTATCACCATCGCGAAGCGGAGTCTTCAATACCGAGAGAGCTGGTACGGATTTGCCATTTCCGCGCAGCTTTGCCTCACCTTCCTTATAAGCTGCCTCGATGGCCTTCTTGATTTTCTCAACGGTTGCTGTATCGGATTTTGGAATGATCAGGGATACGCTGTACTTCGGCGCCCCACCGTTAATCGATTTCGGGTCCCAAACATTAGCGTAGCTCCATCTGGTGTTCACACCAGTGATAACCTTGGTTGCATTCATAAACTTAGGCATAATTATTCTCCTTCTTTTTCACTGAAATCATCTTTTGCTGTATTGAGTGCCGGTCTCTTGTCAGACTCCGGCACTAGTGTTGGTTTTCCCTGTGGCTTTGTGATTAGGGAACCAAGCAGTTCATCAAATTTCTGCTTCCCGAGTAGGGAAGTCATTGCCGTGATTCCTAGAACTTTCTTCTCATAGGGATCATATCCTGCATCCTCAACGATCTTAGCCACGGCTTTGAGGTCGGAATACTTGCGGTTGGACTTTCCGGAGACAACCTTGAAGCCATCATACTTAACGCCATTCAGCGCTTGGTGCAGTGCATATTCCTTGATGTCGTTCGCCCAGTCGACCAGATTGTCGATCCGAAGCAAGATTGCTGCGATATCTGAAGCATCCAGCATGGCTGGCTTCTCAAAGTCGTATTTTGCGAGTTCCATATTGTATTCCGCTCTCTTTCTACAGGTGGCTTTGACCTTACAGAACTGGCAGTGGTCACCTGCATGAAATTCACCATCGCCGTTGTAGGCCAGTGCCGCCGTGGGCTTCAGAACTTCATTTGCCCACTTCAGGAGGGCTTCCCTTCTGATCTCATAGGTACTTATATTCTGGCGACGGGGCTGGAAAATCGTCATTCGGATAGTTTGGATGTTGTAGAGATATCCATATCCGCTGAGAGCGCCAAGTGCGTAGCACATCATCTGTGGATTCTGCTCTGCATCAACCAGGACCCCAAGTCCGTACTTGAAGTCGATGATCTGTAGAATGTCATCGGCGATGATCACACAGTCACCTGTGCCGAAACCTTCCGGAACCCAGGTGGAAAAGTCGAGCCTTTCTTCGACCAGGACCAGAGAATCCTTGCAGTGTTTCTTTGCCTCAGTCACCTGCTCCATCACATACGAACAATACTGATCGGAGCATTCATCCATCTCGGCATCGAAGTAGGTTAGGTTTTCGGTGGGATCACGTGCCCTGCGTCCCAAAGCCTTTTCCACCTTATATTCGCAAAGTGTATGTGCGTCTGTACCCTGCTGAGTGTATGGACTACCACCATCCACAATGCCAGAGCAGAGCTTGGCGCTGGGCGGGCAGGCTAGCCACCGATGGCTGGAAGAAGCGGAGAGGAAGGCATGCTTAGGCATCTGTAAATCCCTCCGCTTCTTTCATGACTGCCGCATAGTTATTAGGATTAAGCTCAGACAGCTTTGCTGCTCCATACTTCTGCAGTAAGGCTTTGACCTGGGCTGTATGACCGGCACGGGATTTTTCTGCCAGTAGAGCTCTGAGGTCGGTAAATTTGATATCCAACTTTTCAGGTTCTTGCTTTTTTTTCTCTTTTTTCTCAGCCTGCTTCATGGCAGATTTCTCTTCGACACTATTATCTTCGGTTTCCGGTTTTGCGAAGATGTCTTTAATTTTTGAAGCTACATTCACAAGATCTTCGCCGACACGAATGAGGTCGTCTAAGGTCTGCGAAAGTTCACTCATCCTTCCCATAGTTGTCTTCTCCTTCCATTTGATTTTCTGCCTGTAGCTTCTGGGCAAGACGCTTTGCAATTACACTGATGGCAATCAATGTATCGGCAAGTTCTTCGTTCAGTGCTTTGTCTGCTACAGTCTGTTCGCTCTGCATCTGTAACACCTCCATTTCCGAAGGGCTCAACTCCCTTCCTGACTTTGTAAGGACAGTTCATAGTGGGTTGACCGGAAGTTTTTAAAACTTTTCTGAATGAACTCATGTCCTCCTGCTTGTATAAAGACAGAGGTGAGCTTTTTGACCGAGATAAAAAATCTGATTCTTGAATATTTGCATTTATTAGGAGGCTTTTCGAAAACTGTAAAATTTTTTGAATATGCACCGGTCAAATGAAGGCTAGCTGTCCTTACAGAAATGAGAGACAAGAGTTTCTACATTGAAGAAAGGAGATTGCCTGAATGAAGATTGCTTATGGTAATAGCCGTAAGGAAAAGAAATGGAAGAACAAGGATATCTCATGGGAAGACTTCTGTCGGCGGGTTAGCTCGACACAATATACGACGGAGACGACTGAAGAATACCGTCGGATGAAGAAGAACCAGCAAGATGAGATTAAGGATGTAGGGGGCTTTGTTGGCGGATGTCTTAGAGATGGTATTCGGAGAACGGGGCATGTTCTCAGCCGCTCAATGCTTACTTTGGACATGGATCATGGTACGCCAGGAATCGTCGACGAGTTGGAAATGCTGATGAACCACGAGTGCTGCATTTATTCGACGCACAAGCATACGCCGGAGGAACCCAGGCTCAGGCTTGTGTTCCCGCTCACCCGTGATGTAACAGAGGAGGAATATCCTGCTGTCGCCAGGATGGTAGCTAAGGAAATCGGTATTGATCTCTTTGATGATACGACCTACCAGTCGCATCGCCTGATGTACTGGCCGTCCACCTCTTGTAATGGAGAGTTTGTGTACCGAGTGATAGATGGAGATCCGATTAACCCGGATCAGTATCTGTCTATGTATGACGACTGGCACGACATTACAACCTGGCCAGTATCGTCTCGACAGTCCGAAGTCCTGCATAAGTGGATCAAGGAGCAGGCGGATCCTCTTACTAAGAAGGGAATTGTCGGTGCATTCTGCAGAGCATATTCAATCCGTGATGCAATCGAAAATTTTTTGAAAGACGTTTATGCGCCATCGGCGGTCGAGGGAAGATATGACTATATTCTCGGAGAGAGTAGTGCTGGCGTCGTTATCATGGATGATAAATTCTCTTACAGCTTTCATGCTACAGATCCGGCAAGTGAGATGCTGCTTAATGCCTTTGATGTAGTGCGTGTTCACAAGTTCGGGGACATGGATGAGAAGCAGTCATTTAAGGAGATGGCTGCATTTGCTATGACCTTGGATAAGGTCAAGATTATTTTGGCGGATGAGCGAGAGGCAGAGGCCAAGCAGGATTTTGATGAGGCCGAGGACTGGAGAACAGAGCTTACCTATGATTCCCGAGGAAAACTCGAAAATACAGTACGCAACGAGCTGCTTGCGCTGACTCATGATCTGGACTTTGCGAATTTTGCATTTAATGAGATGGCGAATCGTGTACAGGTCACGGGTCCGGTTCCGTGGGAAAGGCCGCGAGACAATAAGTTCTGGAGAGATGCTGATACCGCGCAGCTGAAAAGTATTCTTGATGTCCGGTATATGCCGTTTTCAACAAGAAATCATGATGTTGCTTTTATTAAGGTAGCTGATGATCGGCGGTTCCATCCAATCAGAGAATATTTGGACGCGCTGCCCGCTTGGGATCAGGTGAAGAGGGTAGATACTCTGCTCATTGATTACTTTGGTGCAGAAGACAACGACTACACCAGAGCCGTCTGCCGCAAATCTATTGTAGCCGCTGTTGCCAGGGTCATGCATCCGGGTGTGAAGTTCGACAGTGTCCTGATTCTAAACGGACCTCAGGGTATCGGTAAGAGTACCTTCTATGCCAAACTGGCTGGAGAGTGGTTCTCAGATTCTTTGAGCTTGACCGACATGAAGGACAAGGCGGCAGCTGAAAAGCTGCAGGGGTATTGGATCCTTGAGCTTGGAGAGCTGGCAGGGATGAAGAAGGCCGATATCGAGTGCGTAAAATCTTTCCTTTCCAGGACTGACGATGAGTACAGACCTTCATATGGTCGAACAGTCGAAAGTCATCCGCGTCAGTGCATTATTGTCGGATCCACAAACTCTGAGAGTGGTTTCCTGCGGGACATTACGGGTAATCGTCGCTTTTGGCCGGTGAAGGTTTCAGGGGTTTCTGCGAAAAAGTCATGGAATCTGACCCGGGATGAGGTCAATCAGATTTGGGCGGAGGCGCTTGTCATCTATAAGAAGGGTGAACCTCTTTACCTGGAAGGCGATGTCGCAGGTATGGCAGCAGCTCAGCAGTTGGATGCTATGGAGTCTGATGAAAGGCAGGGTATGGTCGAAGAATTTCTGGAGAAGCTGCTTCCAGAAAACTGGGACTCGATGGATCTGAATTCTCGAAGAAATTATTTCTTTGAGGATAGTTCCATGCAGGCGAAGGGAACATTAAAGCGTATGCAGGTTAGTAACGCTGAGATCTGGTGTGAATGTTTCAGACGAAATTTAGCAGATATGCGTCCGGCGGATTCTTATGCGATAGCTGCCATTATGGCCAAAATCGACGGGTGGGAACGGACTGATAAGATTCGTAAGCTTGTAAGCTATGGGCGGCAGCGTCTGTATATCCGAAAAGAATAAGCGCTTTTTACGGTTGTGTTGTGTCACTTGTGTCTCTGAGACACACACAACACAACTAATTCCATATATTCAAATTCGATTTTTATAGTTCCAGCATGGAGGCGCACACACAAACGCGCGTATAGAAATAATGAGATGCCTTGTGTCACCTGTGATTGTGAACGATGAGATGGAGCTAGGTATGAGAGAAAAAGAAATTGAGAGGAAATTGGTTCAAGCCGTTAAAATTCGCGGGGGCATCTGTCCGAAATGGGTGGCTCCGGGTTTCAATGGCGTGCCCGACCGAATCGTTTTTATTCCGAATGGGAAGATAGGATTTGTTGAGCTGAAAGCACCAGGAAAAAATCCCAGAGCTCTGCAGAGAAAAAGACATGAGCAGTTGCAAGAGCTTGGTTTTCAGGTTTTTGTACTGGATAATCCTGAAAAGATAGGAGGTATTCTTGATGCAATATCATCCACATGAGTATCAGAAATACGCGATTTCTTACATTGAGAAGCATCCGATAGCAGCAGTGCTGCTGGACATGGGGCTTGGAAAGACATCAATTACATTGACAGCCTTGTACGACCTGCTTTTTGACTATTTTGATATCCATAAAGTACTTGTAATTGCTCCGCTTCGAGTTGCAAGAAATACCTGGTCCGCAGAAATAGATAAGTGGGATCACTTGCGGGATATTCAGTACTCAATTGTAGTAGGTACTGAAAAAGAACGCCGGGCTGCGTTGGAGAAGCCAGCTGATATTTACATCATTAATAGAGAGAATATCCCATGGCTTATCGACAAGAGTGGCGTCCCATTTGATTACGACATGGTAGTGATTGACGAACTGTCATCTTTCAAAAATTGGCAGGCAAAGAGATTTCGCGCACTTATGAAGGTGCGACCGAAGGTAAAGCGAATTGTTGGGCTCACCGGAACACCTTCGAGCAATGGCCTCATGGATCTATTCGCTGAGTTTAAGCTGCTTGATATGGGAAAGCGTTTAGGACGGTTCATCAGCGGATATAGGGTAGATTATTTCGTGCCAGATCAGATGAATGGACCAGTGGTTTATAGTTACAAGCCCAGACCAGGTGCGGAGCAACAGATTTATGACAGAATTTCAGATATTACGATTTCAATGAAAGCTACGGATCATTTGCAGATGCCTGAACTTATCCAATCCCAATATAAGGTCTATTTAAGCGTGGAAGATCAAAAACGCTATGACAATCTGAAAAATGATCTGGTTTTACACCTTCCTAATGGCGAGGTAACGGCAGCAAATGCCGCTTCGCTCTCTGGAAAATTACTACAGATGGCTAATGGTGCTATCTATGACGACGATGGCAGCATAGAACGAATTCACACTAAAAAGTTAGATGCACTGGAAGACATCATTGAGGCTATGAATGGAAAACCTGTACTGGTAGCTTATTGGTTCAGACATGATCTAATTAGAATCGAGGGACGTCTTAAAGAGAAAAGTATTCCTTACGAATGCTTAGATACAGATAAGAGTATTCAACGATGGAATGCAGGTGAAATACAAGTGGCGCTTATTCATCCGGCATCGGCAGGGCACGGACTCAATCTGCAGCAGGGAGGCAACACCCTGATCTGGTTCGGACTTACCTGGAGCCTTGAGCTTTACCAGCAGACAGTGGCAAGGCTCTGGCGGCAGGGACAGCAGTCCGGAACTGTCGTTGTGCAGCACATCATTACAGCCGGAACTATTGATGAGAGAGTCATGAAGGCGCTGCAGGCAAAGAACCGGACACAGGCGGCCTTGATTGAAGCTGTGAAGGCTGAGATCGGAGGTGCCGATGGCAAAGGCAGATTATGACGGTTATGAGGCACTGGCCAATGCCATTGTGAAGCTGGCTGCGGAGGATTACATGAGAGCACTGAAGAGCCTGAAGCGAAATCCCGCCAGTCGGACGGCGAGGCAGGAGAAGGAAGATAACGAGAGATTCTTCCGATCAGGCTGGTATACGACACTGACCAGCGTTGACGGGGAATATCTCATCAGGAGAATGAAGGAGGCGGTTGGCTATGAAGGCTAAGGAGTTTCTGCAGCAGGCAAGGTTCCTGGATCAGCGGATCAACAGCAAGGTCCGGGAAATCGAGAAGATGAATGCCCTTGCCACCAATATGTCGGCGGTCATCAGCGACATGCCGAAGTCGAAGGGATCGACTACATCCAGGATGGAGGACACAGTCTGCAAGATCATTGATTATGAGAATGAGGTCCGGGAGGATCTGGACAGGCTGATCTCCATCAAGAGGGAGATCAACGACACCCTGGAGCAGATCGACGAGGTGGATTACCGGATTGTCCTGCAGAAGAGATATCTGGAGATGTGTTCCTGGGAGGAGATCGCCTGTGACATTGACAAAAAGGTCCGCTGGGTCCAGATGCTGCACGGGCGGGGACTGGACAAGGTTCAGGAGCTACTGGACAGATCGGCATAAAGTTTTTTCAGGAATGCATGAAAATGCGCAGAAGTGCATGTGCCCTTCGTGATAATGTTAAGCTGACGAAAGTGAAGATGAGAGAAGCTCTGCAGGGTAGTGGATACCCGCAGGGCTTTTTTGTGGGAGGAGATGGCATAATGCCAAGCAGACCAAAGCATCCATGTGCACACCCGGGCTGTCCGGAGCTGATCCCATACGGGGAGAAGTACTGTGAGAAGCACGCGCCGCTGCATGCATCTGAGAAGAAGGATACAAGAGCCGGTGGCTCAGCTGCCCGTGGTTATGGATACCGATGGCAGAAGGCAAGTAAAGCTTTTCTTCATGCACATCCGCTCTGTGCAGAGTGTGAGAGGCACGGCAAGTACACCCGTGCAGAGGTCGTGGATCATATCGTTCCGCACCGCGGTAATATGAAGCTCTTCTGGAATCGTGACAACTGGCAGCCATTGTGCAAGCAGTGTCACGATAAGAAGACAGCTCGTGAGGACAGAAATTTTCCGAGGGAGTATAAGTACTGATCCGGCCGAGGACAGGGGGTATCCGAATCTCTGGGGCTTGGGGCTCCAAGACCGACGCCTCCCCTTCGCGCAGATTTTCGCAAAATTGACAAGGGGGCTATGACCTGCAAAATCAGATGTTCGAAGGCAGCGTACAAGCTCGCTTGTTAAGCTGGCTGAGAGCAGCTGATTTTATTGGGAATCCGGATGACATGAGCAAGACGCGGAGCGTCTGCGAATGGCATGCAGGTCATAGCTGAAAAAATAAGAAGAAGGGAGGTGCCCTATGGCAGCTGGAAGAAAGCCCAAGCCGACTGCTCTAAAGGAGCTGGAAGGCAATCCGGGCAAGAGAAAACTGAACAGATCCGAGCCAAAACCTGACAAGGGCATGCCGCCCTGTCCCGCATGGCTCCTGCCGGAGGCAAAGAAGGAATGGAAACGTCTGGCTGAGAACCTGTCTCAGCTGGGAGTGCTGA
>Ga0256406_1003505_pt1 | contig 19381 bp, 16 predicted proteins | sample RumenRJG_03DNA_FD_185986 | JGI IMG/M metagenome (GOLD analysis project Ga0256406, IMG submission 185986) | Bovine rumen microbial communities from Lethbridge, Alberta, Canada - RJG_03 | ecosystem: Host-associated > Mammals > Digestive system > Stomach > Rumen | place: Canada: Alberta | collected...
ACTCCTGCTGGCTTTCGTCTCCACGCCGAAGCTCATGAAAGATCACGCCATCCTGGATGAACAGGATGCGCTTACAGAAGCTGGCGGCATTGGAATCATGGGTTACCATCAGGATCGTAGCTTGTTCGTCACGATTCAGGCCGGACAGCTTCTCCATAAGACTTCTTGCGTTCTTAGAATCCAGCGCACCCGTCGGTTCATCGGCAAGGATCATTTGGGGATGTAAGATCAGAGCCCTTGCTGCCGCAACACGCTGACGCTGGCCGCCGGACATCTTGGACGGAAACTTATTCAGAACATCAGTGATTTCCAGATAGTCAGCCAACTGCTTCAGCCGCTGGCTGCTTTCTGCTTCGGATACCCCATGCAGAGAAGTTGGAAGCAGTATATTTTCACGTCCGGTCAGATTATCCAGTAGCTCAAAATTCTGAAATAGATAACCAACTTTTTTTCCACGGTAATCTGCAAGAGTCCTTCCCTTGAGTGCTTGCAGATTAACGCCCTCCACCTGAATGCTTCCACCTGTGGGTTGAATCACAGTCGCAATACAATTGAGCAGTGTGGATTTACCAGAACCACTGCTTCCCATAATGCCAAGAAACTCTCCCGGCATCACCTGGAAGGTGACCCCATTCAGTGCCTTTGTTTGACTTGGCACATTGCCATAGATTTTTGTTAAATTTTCAATATTCAAAATGGGTTTCATGTGAATACCTCCTATCATTTGTAATAAAATGATAGCATGGGAACACAGCAAATACCACTTACAGTTGTTGTAAGGATTCAAGATATAAGTGGCGGCTCAAGGGGGACGAGCATATATTTTTTAAGAGCATCAGGCGACAATGATAAAATATACCGGATCGCCTCATTGGCAAACCAGTTCGTTTTAATTGTATCCCAATCAGCAAGCCGAATGATTTCTGCTGTGCCGTTCTCAAAATCAACTGATATTTCGCCCCATTCGCCGTCGCAGTCTGCCTGGTATTCGTAGATTGCGGCGGTGATTTTCTTTTTGCGCTTGGTTTTGGATTTCTGTTTCAGCCGGACTGCATGGATAGCACCCTCGGCAACCAGAAGCTCTGTCAGCTTATCCATCGCTTTCCGGTAAGCCCGCTCTGCACCGCTGGCTGTGCTTCCCTCAAACATAACCGCCAGGTCTTCAAAGGTGGGGCGGTTCTTCCATGAGCCAACACGCCCACAGGTCATGCAAATTGCTAACCGTTTTTCGAGCAAGGTCTGCTCCCGGTAATTCAGTTTCTCAAATGCCCGTTGCACCTTTTCTGCCTGTATGCCGTTCCAGAGGATGTCGGTATAGTTCCAACTATCGTCAAGGGCGACATCTTCGCCAGTTTCCTCGCCGTCCTCGTCTGTCACATAGAATGGCTGCTGATTGCGGATACCTCGGACAACTTTCAGATATTCTTCGGCAAGAGCAAGATCACAGTTGTATTTCTTGGAAAACTCGTTGACCGCATCCTTGGTATTGTGGTACAGCCAAGCCATTGACCGCACCATTTTGTAATTAGTCAGAGAGGATACCGACCATTTTTCTTCGCCCATGCGGAAACGGAGCATAGCATCCCGGATGAACGGAAAAATGTATGTAGCATACTCCGCACCCTTGGCAGGATCATAGTCCATCAGCTTTTGGAGCATTTGCTCCCGGCAGGACAGTTTTATATCCAGAAAACGGTCTGTATCGTACAAATCGCCGCCATCCACACCAAGAAAGCTCTTGATGCGCTTATTAAGCTGCGGCTCGTAGTGATGTAGAAAGAACGAAAAATGTAGCAAATTCTTTTCATGCAAAGCAGACAGGATATATTCGTTCAGATTGCCCACTGATGGCGGCTCCGGTTCCAGTTGGAAGATGCGCTCTGCCACATAGGGAATGATGCCGTCACCGTGCGGATTGACAGCGTGTTTTGGTATGTATCCGGTCATATTCCATGTAAAATCATTCAGCATAGCGCACCTTCCTTCTAAGTAATCAGCGGGAATAATTAACCATAATTCCAGGTTTGTCTTGCAGCATTTATATTATCCAGAAGAACAGATGCAGGATTTGCCTCGTAATAGTACGTGCTTATATCCAAAACGCCTTCTTCCATTTCACCCCACTCTGCTGTTCGGGAAACAAAGATTCTATTATATACACACCAATCGCATGTGGTGGTGAAAGCAGCAATATCTGCAAAGTCTTTTGGAAATACAATTCTTCTTCCATTTGATGTTGGCTTAAGATAGTTCTCCATTATTTCTTTGAAATTCTTCAGATCATAATCCGTAGCGTTTTCCAAAGCTTTACAGACAATCAATTCTTCGTGCGTGAATTCTGTAAGTGTTTCTAAATGGTTTGCAAGAATTAGACCATAAATAACGCAAACCTTTCAGTACCGGTATCTTGCGATCGGCCTGATCATTGGGGGTATTCTGATGGTATGTGAGAACCGCTTCGGGAGGGCGATCCGTATCACAGGCGGCTTTGCGTATGCCTTCGATGCGCCCGGAATCTGTCTGATGGTCGCGTCTTATCTGATGTATGTGCGGGAAATTCTCGACGGGAGTTTCGGGAGGGTGTTCACGGCAGTGGCCGGCGGTTATGCTGCGGTGACATTTTTGAACATGATCTCGCGGATGACAGGAGCGTTCGGTCTGATCATATCCTGCCATTCTGAGATGACGCTTGTAATTATGATTCCGGTGCTCGTGTTTCCGTCGGTTCTGATAATGCGCCGGCTCAGAAGTGCGGTCGGGCAGAGCGTGATCTGGAGAGATGACCGCGGATCGGTGATCCGGACCGGGCGGAATCTTCCTATGGAGACCTCGGAGGACCTGCTCACCGCACTCTGGGGGAGTGTCATGTGTGTGCTGGCGCTTTTGATCGATCTTTCGGCATACCTGGCGACCGGAGTGCAGGATTACATGGGCGGAGAGTGCATCGCCCTTCTGTCTCTGAGTATTGTCTCCGTGCTGCGGTTTGTACGGTATATGGTCGGCGAGGTGATGGAAAGTGAGGAGGTCAGCCGGCGCTATGAAGAGAGCGGGCGTTTTCTCGAAAATATGTCGGGTGCGATCGGGGAGCCGGTCGGCGAGATCCTTGCACATAATCAGAATGTATATATGGCGTCGGCCGACAGTACGGTAAAAAACTATACCAGGCAGATTCAGTCCGCCTGCAACGTCCTTTTATCAGTGATCGGAAATATACGGAGTTTTTCCGAGCTGGAATCCGGACAGGCGGAGCCGCATCCGGAGTTATATGATCTTCCGGAGCTGATCGGTGAATGTGCGTCTCTTGTCGAGGTGATGGCGGAAAATAAAGGACTGCAGCTGAAGGCATCGTGTGATCCGGGATTGCCTGTCACGCTGGTCGGAGACCGGGAATGGATCCGGATGATCCTGACGAATCTGCTCACGAATGCGGTGAAATATACGACCGTCGGTTCCGTCACACTGGAAGCGGAATCGAACGGGATAGACGAAGATGGAAAAATTCCGATCCGGTTCACGGTCGAGGATACCGGAATCGGAATCAGCAGGGAGGAACAGGAACGGATTTTCGAGACGTTTCACAGGTCGAGCGATGCAAAGCGGCCCGGGCTGGAAGGAGCAGGACTCGGACTCTCTCTTACGAGACGCCTGATCGAGCTTCAAGACGGAGCGCTCTGGCTTGACAGCGCGCCGGGGAAAGGATCCAGATTTGAGGTGTTTCTGTCACAGGAAACGCTTCCGGGAACGGAACGGGTCGGGGAGCGGGGAGTGTGGCACCCTGCGAACGCGCAGGAAGAAGACGACGGTGTGCTCCATGCCCTGTCGGCGTTTCTCAATACGGAGGAGGGTCTGGGATACTGCATGGATGATCCGAAACTGTATCTTGAAATGATTCTGGATTATATTCATTCGGACCGGTGCGCGCTTCTTGAAAAAGCGTACGCCGCCGGGAACTGGAAGAGCTACCGCGTGAGTGTCCACGCGCTGAAGAGCACATCGCGCATGATCGGCGCGGATGAGATTTTTCCGATGGCTCTGGAACTCGAGAATGCATCGGCGGACGGCGATACGGAGACGATCCGCGCCGGTCACGGGATTTTGATGAAAAAAACGGAGGCGCTGCAGGCAAATCTTGCCGCGGTGCTTTCCGAAAATGCTACGGAGGTGGAAATGGAGCATGAAAATAGCGATCTGTGATGATGAAAAGATGGACCGGAGGCTGATCCGCTATATGCTGGACGCATATCTGAAGGAGTATCACATCGACTGCGGGGTTGAAGAGTATGATTCCGCCGCCGGCCTGCTTGGCGCGGTGTCCGGCGAAACGGAAAAGCCGGCCCTGCTTTTTCTGGACATCCTGATGGACAATATGGACGGCATGGAACTCGCGAGAAAAATCCGCGCCGCCGGGGTCAGAAGTGAGATCGTGTTCATCACCAGCAGCAACAGCTATGCGGCTGACGCATTTGAGGTAAACGCTTTTTCCTATTTGAGAAAGCCGCTCGAAAAAGAAAAGTTCACGGCGATTATGAACCGCGCCATGGCGCGGCTCGGTTCCACCGGATCGATCGAGGTACTCTGCAGCCGCGTGCCGGAAAAGATTTATTTCCGTGATATCCTGTGGATCGAGACGAGCGGACGCCAGATCGTCTTTCACACAGAAAACAGGGACTATGGCGTCTACATGACACTTACAGGACTGATGCAGAAGCTTCCGCAGGGAAGCTTCGCCCAGATCTCCCGGTTTGAAGTCGTCGCCCTCGCCAGGATCCGAAGAATCGGAGAGAAGGAAGTGGAACTCGACGGCGGCGCAACCCTCATGATTTCTTCCAAATATCTCGCAAACCTGCAGAGCGCGTATGAAGCATGGAGACGCAATCAGATCTGAGCATCTGCGGCACAGCACAGCGCGGCAGCGGCACAGCACGGCGCAGCAGCGGCACAGCACGGCGACGGCAGCGGCATGGCACAGCAGCGGCAACAGCGTGGCAGCGACACAGCACGGCACGGAAGCGGCCGGAAACACCGGGCAAAAGCCGCGCCGCGTACCATCGCAAACCATCGGGCGCGGGCAATCGGACGTGGCATTCGGCGCCGGAACTGCCTCCACATCACTTTTGATATTGGAAGATTTGTTTGCACGATCGTTTATGGTAAAAATGTCTGTCTGGAAGGATCCGGCAGATGTTTTTTTTGTGCGCTATCACATGAAATTTCATGACATTACGGGGGTGTTTCGCGCAAGGTCTGTAGTTTTGGCGGTTCGTCTGTAGTATGGTGATATCAACAGTAAAGGAGCTCGATCGAAGAGGGCGGTGTTGACGTGTTATGAAAAGAACAGGAGAAAATGAATGCCCATTGTATATTGGCTCCTGGATAAGAACGGGGAACTGACCGGCGACTGCACATTGAATCCGGAAAAAGGAAAAACATATTTTGTGGGTTCCGTGCTGAAATACGGAGAAATGAGCCGGCGTGTGAACGGAATCGTGATCACGATCGGCACATCTGAAAGAGACGGCGATTCCAGGAGAGAAAAGAAAGCAAAAGAATGCGAAGATCCGGTCGGGCCGGACGGAAGAAAAGAACACGGAAATCGAGACAGGGTGGTGAAGAAATGAGAAGAGACAAGGGAACAAATCAGAATAAAGGAAGATGGAGTGTGAGACAGATCCGGCCTTTATCGATCGTGCTCGTGATCATCATGGTCGTATCACTTCTCTGCGGAAACATCCTGCCAGATACGGCATATGCTGACAGCTCCGATTCGGCGCAGACCGGGGAGGAGGTCCTGACGGAGGAATCCGGAGATGCGGGTCAGGTTGAAACCGCAGCGGTGATCGAAGATGCAGGGAATGAATCGGGAGATGCAGCAGCCGGCGGTGGCGGGACGGAGATCACGGCGGCAGATGGAGCGGCGGAAGCAGCCGCGCCGGCATCTGAACCCGGCGGCGCGCAGAAGACCGGAGAAGCCGGCGAAACAGGCGAAGAGACTGCACTGGAACAGGACGGCGCAGGTGAGGCAGCTGTGAATGAACCGCAGGAGAATCCGGTTCCGGTCGTCGAGTACTTCGAAGGAACGATGACGGCTGAAGGAAACGGATACACCGTATCCGTCACGGTCGGAAAGAACGCGATGATTCCGCAGGGAGCAGCGGTACAGGTCACGGAACTCCCGGCAGGAAGCGCAGGCTACAGCGATTATGTCGCAGGCGCAACGAGCGCGGTCGCGCAGCAGAATGCGAGCGTCAGTGCGGACACGGCGAACGCGAGACTGTTTGATCTTTCTATTGTAACGGCGGACGGTCAGAAGATTGAGCCGAACGAATTCGTAAATGTCAGCATCTCCTACGGCAATGCGATGACCGTAGCGGCAGACGCAGAGATAAGGACGGTCCACTTCGGAAGCAGCGGAACGGAAGTCCTGACCACGGCGGAAAACTCCTCCGGGACGGGAGAGGGAGAAAAAGCGGTCAGCGGCGTCAGCTTCGCGACGAACGGATTTTCCGTTTACGTGATCATCCCGGTCAACCCGGATGAGGGTGAAGGTGGTGAAGAAGAAGCGGTCGTCCGTCGCACGTATCGCTTCAAAAACGCGGACGGAAGTGATTACAGCTTTACGCTGAAGAAAAATCCGGACGGAACGGACGCCGCGGGAACTGCGGTCACGACGAATACCGAGATCCTCAAAAACGGCGATTCGCTGATCGATCCGGGCGTGCCGAATGATCCGGAAGGATCGGGCAGAGCATTCAAGGGATGGAAAGTCATTGAATCCACGGCGGATGCGGTTAAGGTCGGCACAATGATCAGCTTCGCCGCCGTCAACGATATTGCAGAGAATGCGGCGGAAAACGAGATCGTGACGGTTCAGGCAGTTTTCGATGAATCCTGCAGAGTGATCTACCACGACGAGGACGGCACCGCGATCCGGACGGATCTTGTGGAAGAAGGAAGTACGATCGCGACCGATGCGGCGTCCGGCGTAAGCTACAGCCCGTATGTCGGAACCTATGCATTCATCGGCTGGAGCAAAACGGCATATTCCGGACTGAATGACCCCAATCGTCCGACCACCGTCGCGGAGGCGATCACGGCGGAGAAAAACGGCGAGATCCATCTCTACCCGGTTCTTATGAACTGCCTGTGGGTACGTTTTGAGACGGGAGAAGGCGCTTCCCATGTCGATTCGCAGGCGGTCGCATACGGCAATAATAAGGTATCCGCACCTGCGGATCCGACGAGAGCAGGGTACCGCTTCGACGGATGGTACACAGCGAAAGACGGCGGCGAGAAATACGATTTTGATACGGTTGTGACTGGAGATATCACACTTTACGCGCACTGGACCGCGGATACGGTGAATTACACGGTCGTCTACTGGCTGCAGAACGCGAACGATGATGACTATGCCGTCGCGAAGGGCGGAGTCGTCACGAAAAGCGGCCGTACCGGCGACAGGACGGCTGTGACTCCGGATGCGGATGATCTGTACGATGCAACTGTACTTGAGGGATTCCATGTCAAGGTAGATCCGGAGCAGCAGACCATCAAGGCGGACGGAAGCACCGTCGTGAACGTGTACTACGACCGGAATATTTATCAGGTTTATTTTTACGAGAACGACGAGGAGAATGCATACACGGAAGACCCGGAGGGCGGATACTATTACTTCCCGGGCGGATGGATTAAAGCTGGATCCCGGTATAAGAAATATGAACAGGGATATTACAAAAATGCCGAGGGTCCGTGGGCGAATAAAGAAGGACAGCAGTCTTATTATCAACGAAATTGGTTGTCGTATAAGGAATACACCTACCAGGTGACGCATTTCAGCAATACGGGCGGACGGATCGAAGAGCTTACGATCACGGCGAGGTACGGAGCGGATATCGGGAAGCAGTGGCCGAGTGAGCGGTATCAAAATAAGTACGGTTCCGTATGGAGAGTGGAAAGAGATTCCAACATTTTCCAGAGCAACATCTCGACGATGCCGCTCGGCGGTGAAGACTTCTACAGCTTCACGGTGAAGTCGAACGGAGAGCATATTGATTACTATCTGGAGGATCTGAATGGAAGGTACGTTCTGGATCATACAGATACAGTAGGCACCAATATGAGTACGACCGAGGAGGATTACTACGACATCGCCGGATTCACATGCGACAGAACAAAGTCTCCGAAAATCGGCACGAGCATCAGCACGAAAGGACTGAAATTCTACTACACGAGAAACAGCTACACCATCACATTCATGAATGGCAGCGGCAACCTCGGTACGGAAACCTACAAGTATCAGGCGGACATCTCGGAAGCGGGAAATACATTCAGTGAACAGATGAAGGGACTGGAGACCGGTGATCTGGAGTTTGCCGGATGGTATGACAACCCGGAAGGATACGGAAATCCGTATGATTTCACTGGAAAGACGATGCCGTATTCCCATATGATCCTGTACGCGCACTTCGCGCCGAGGACCCATATCGCCGAGGTGGATTATAACGGAGGCGCATCGGACGGCCCGACATACATCCGCTTCGAGAGAGGGAACAACGATCAGTATCCGGAACTGGGTACGACGAGAGATTATATCGAAGATCCAAACGGCGAATACTATTACGTTCAGGTGCCTTATACAGGCAGTGAGACAGAGGCGTCCGGCGGTTACGCGAAATATGTGAAGAAGAGCGAAATCACAGAGGATGAACGCAAATACTGCAACACAGGTGAAACCTACAGCTATCACGAAGGCGCTTACATTTTCGCTGGATGGTACTGGTCAGGCGGACCGAAAGACGGACAGGCCGTTGACTTCGGCGAAAAGCTGACGACGGACTGCAGGATCATCGCAAAATGGCGCAGATTCGGAAGCTATTATCTGGCTTACGACAACGACGGCGACGGAACGATCGACCAGGTGGGAAGCAGGGCCTATCTCGACGGCGCGGAGGCGGCGGTCGGAGCGGCGCCGGATACGATTCCGGAGGAGAAGGTCTTCATCGGATGGGAAATCGATGAAAAACTCCTGAAACCGGGAGACATCTGCACGATCGACAGCGGGAAGACAGAGACGTATGAAGGAAAGCAGGTGATGAAACTCACTGCAAAGTACAACGCACTGGATTCGACGTACATTCAGTATCGGTACAACGCGAAGGAGGAAGAAGGCGGCACATACGTTCTGGCCGATATCGGAGAGGGCGTTACGGACAACATCCAGCGCAATCTCCAGATGAACGCAAATGTCACGCTGAGCCGCGGCGCGGGATTCACAAGAGCAGGTTATGAACTGGCAGGATGGAACGATCAGCCGGACGGATCCGGAACATTCTTCACACCCGGAGGCACATATGCAGCCGATGGCGTCGGGGGAAATGTTCTCTATGCGATCTGGAAGCCGGCGAACCGGACCCTCACCATTTCAAAGAAAATTTCCGGAAATATGGCGGATGCAAATGAAGCGTTTGCTTTCACACTCGCGGTATCGCTGAATGGAAGCGCAGAGCTGGCGAATCTGCCGGAGGGCGTCACGAAGAACAACGACGGAACCTATACGTTCCATCTCAAGGGCGGTGAGAGTGCCGCATTCACGATCCCTTACGGCAGTACCTATACCGTGACGGAAAACAAGGAGGCGGGAAGCCTGTACCAAACCACCGTATCGGTCGGTGACGGAGCGGGTGTTGAGACAGAGAAAGCGGAAGGTACGGTCACCGATGACACGGCAATCGTATTTACGAATACATTCGAGATGGATGTCGATACCGGTGTCAGAAGAAACATGGTACCCTTCGTGCTGATGGCGCTGATGGCCTTCGCGGCAGCGGCGGTATTCATCCGGACCCGCAGGAGAACATGACAGGAAGAGACAGGGCAACGGGTGAGACAGAATGACAACGGGTGTGACAGATGGCTGTTTTCCAGAAAAAAGTTCCGGAAAAGAAACCGGATAAAAAGCCGATGACCAGGGAGCAGGCGGTCGGAGAAGTGAAGACATTTTTTCTCCGGCTCGCCGTCCTGGCGGGACTGATCCTCGTGATCTTCGGATTCGTCTTTGGCTTTGCGGTGATGCCGGATGACTCCATGAAGCCGGGAATCGGGGCGGGCGATCTGCTCTTCCTCTACCGGCTGGAGAAAGCCTACAAGAGCGGCGACGTGATCGTTTACAAAACAGACGACGGAAAGCACGTCGGAAGGATCGTGGCGAAGGGAGGCGACACCGTCGAAATTACGGAAGCTGAGGAGCTGAAAGTGAATGGTAGTATCGTCATAGAGGACGATATTTACTATAAAACGCCGATGTACGATTCAGGAATTACTTATCCCGTGACATTGGCAGAGGGTGAGTTTTTTGTACTCGGTGATCTCAGAGAAAACGCCGAGGACAGCAGGTGGTCAGGTCCCGTGGCCGGGGATGCGATCACCGGGAAAGTTATCACGGTAATAAGAAGAAATGATATTTAATCAAGGAATCAACCGGAGACAGCAGAAAACTGATTCAACTGAAGGAGAGGAGTAAATGATGAGATACACATTTTTTAGAACAATGGGAATCGCGGCGGTCAGTGCAGCAATGATTATGGGAACGGCGATGCCGGCATTTGCGGTGGACGACAATCCGCCGGCTGCAGCCGCAGACACGCTTACAGTCAGCAAAGTCCTCGAAAAGGATGCAAGCGACTACGTGCCGAACGAGACGTATCAGTTTGCAATTGCCCCGGGTAGGGCGGATGCGGCGAATGCGGTTCTTGCAGGACCGGTCAGCGCGGTACGGATCAACGATGCGGGCCTTGGAGAGGACGGAACATTTACGATCAAGGCGGGACCGGACGCGGCGGATATCGGCAAGACGAGCGTTGCTGTCGGTTCGGCGAACCTCACATTCGACACCAGTAAGTTCGAAAAGCCGGGTATTTACCGTTATACGATCGATGAACTGGGGACCGACAACGCGGATGAAGATTTCGACGACAGCGTCTACACGATGGATGTGTACTTTACAAACACCCACGAATTAAATGTTAAGGCGTATAAGGATGGGACGGAGAAATCCGCGGCGATCACCTTCACGAACAGCATCGCGGGAACCGGCAAATATGCACACGACGACCTGACGGTTCTTAAGAAAGTAGAAGGAAACATGGGAGAGAAAACCCGCGCCTTCAACTTCACGGTTACACTGAAGAGCGGAGACGGAAGCTATCGTCTGGCGGCCGGCAACTATAACTTTACGTTGAACAAAGAGAATCCGTCTGTGAATCTTACACTCCAAGACGGCGAGTCGTTTACCGTTTATGGCCTTGATTCCGCAGCCAGAGTTACCGCAAAAGAGGAAGATCTGACGGGAGAAGGATACACGACGACGTACTACAGCGATTATGATCAGAAGACAAAGGAAACCGAGCTGACGAGTAACAGCGGCAAGGCGGTCACCGATAATGCGACGGTCACCGTTGAGAACAAGAAGGATGTCAATATCACCACCGGTATCGTCCGTGAGTATGCGCCGTTTGTTCTCATGATTGTCCTGGCAGGTGCGGCTGCAGTCGTGTTCTTCCGCAGAAAGAGAGCATGATCGGGAAAGAGTGACGGAACAGACACAGACCGGGCAGGATCATCGAAGGCCCGGCTGAGAAAGAATAAGAGAGAAAGGGGGGAATGAAGCGGGATGATCCTGGCAGGACGGCTTGCTAAAATCGGGAATCGGATACTGGCGGTGTTCGCAGCGCTCCTGGTGATTGTCATGCTGCTCTACGGCGGATATTCCCTGTGGGATACGTGGAGACTGTATCATTCCGCTTATACCTCCTCCGATCTATTAAAGTACAAACCCGATGCGGACGTTACCGGAGACGGACCGACGCTTCAGGACCTGGCGGCGATCAACGGGGATGTGGCCGGATGGATCACCATCGACGACACGCACATCGATTATCCGCTGGTTCAGGGAACGGAGCCGCTGGATTACATCAACAAAGATGTATACGGGAAGTTTTCTCTGGCGGGATCGATCTTCCTCGATCCCCGGAATTCCAGAGATTTTACGGATTCCTACAGTCTCCTCTACGGCCATCACATGGATAACGGAGCGATGTTCGGCGATATTATCAAATTTGAAGATGCGGACTATTTCAACAGCCGCACGTCGGGGACGCTGTATCTTACGGACGGCACGCAGTACAGAATCACACTTTTCGCCTGCCTGAAGACGGATTCCGGAGACGGCACGGTGTTTAACCCGACCGCTCATCCGGAGGACAACAGCGAACTGATCTCGTACATTCAGGAAAAAAGTGTGCAGAAGAGGGATATCGGAATCAGCAGTGCAGACCGCGTCATCGGATTATCCACGTGCGAGGACACGCAGACGAACGGAAGAACGATTTTATACGGACGATTGGAGAAAAAAGTTTGAGAAAGGAGGCGCCGAAAGTAATGAGTGGAATGAGAAAGAAATTTCAACGCGTATCCCGGATGCTGACGGCAGCCGCGCTGGCCCTTGCAATGGTCCTTTCCATGACAGGCATCAAGGCCAGGGCAGCAGTATCGTATCAGGCGGATCTCGCGATCCGGGGAACGGTAAAGTTCAGCGGCGCGTCCAACAAAGAGGCGCCGCGTGCGGAATTCCGGCTGACGGGAACCGACGGCGCGCCGATGCCGGAAGCGGACAGTGTCGCCGTTGATCTGACGGGAGAGGAGGAAAAGGAATTTTCATTCGATCACGTCACCTACACTTCGCCGGGGACGTATCGTTATCAGGTAAAACAGACTGTGATCAGTTCCGGTTACCGGATGGATACGACGGTCTATGATATCACCGTATTCGCGACGTATGAAGACGGTTTCCTTACGGCAGTGATGTACGCGAACCGGGAAGGCGACACGGGCAGCAAGACGGAAATCCGTTTTATCAATACAAAGGAGAGCGGTGAACTGCCGAATACCGGCGGTGACGAGGATCCGACACCGAAGCCGGAAGATCCGAAACCGACGCCGAAGCCGGAAAACCCGAAACCGACGCCGGCCGTCAAACCGACGGTGGTGACTGCGACCCGGAGAGCCACAGTGCCTTCTGTTGTACGGACGATTTCCAATGCGGTGAAGACCGGAGATACTTCTTCGGTCGCGCTCTGGTCGATTATCGCAGCGGCGGCCGTCATCGGGACGATTGTAATCGCCGGAAAGAGAAAAAATCACAACAAAAAATGAACCGGACCGATCTAAACCAGAATTAGAGAAACACGCCGGATCCACGATTTGAACAGGAAAAGGAGCATCTCCGCGGCAGAGTCCCCCGCCGCAGAGGAAGCTCCTTTTTCTTTGTCCGGAATGAAAATGCCGTAGTCGTTTCCGCGCCGTACCGGATTTTCCCGCCGCACATATTAAGAAATTTGACAAATGTGTTGCGAAATGTTAATATTTTCCGTATGTATCAGGGAGGATATTTGTGGTGAGATTGAAAAAAATTACCGGAGTGCTGCTCTGTTCCGCGCTCTGTGTGCTGACGTTTCCGGCAGGAAGGGTCAAAGTTCAGGCATATACCGCGCATACGGCGGATGAGGCGATCGCGTGGGTCGACAGTCAGGTCGGCCGGTCGATCGATTATGACGGCGCGTACGGCGCGCAGTGTGTAGACCTCGCGAAGGCGTATTATCATTATCTCGGAGTGACGCCGGCATTCGGAAACGGCGCCGATTACCGGACCAATAAGCTGCCGGACGGATGGCAGCGGATTGCGGGGGCACAGCCGCAGAAGGGAGATATTCTGGTCTATACCGCAAGATACCGCGGACTTGGTCATGTTGCGATCTATGATTCCGACACATCGGCTTATCATCAGCATCTGCATGCGGACAGCAGGGTCGAGCACGTGACGGGTTCCTCTTATGCCGCATTTGGCAACATCACATACTGGGGCGTGATTCGCCCGGATTTTGCAGATGCGGGGAATGCCGGCGGTGAAAACGGAACGAGCAGCGGAAATGACGCCGGTGATGGCGGGACGGCGATGTACCGTCTGTACAATCCGAACAGCGGGGAGCATTTTTATACGAAAAACAGCGCAGAAGCGAAGCGGCTGGCTTCGATCGGATGGAACAAGGAAGGAGTCGGCTGGATTGCGCCGGAATCATCGGGAACGCCGGTGTACCGTCTGTACAACCAGAACGCCGGTGAGCATCATTACACGACCGATCCGAACGAGAGAAGCGATCTGATCGCGGCCGGCTGGAAGGACGAGGGGGTCGGCTGGTACTCAGATGAGCAGGAGAGAGTTCCGGTTCACCGTCAGTACAATTCGAACGCCTTCAGCAACAATCATAATTATACCGTCAGCGAGGCGGAAAAAACCAACCTCGATTCGGCCGGCTGGACGTACGAGGGAATCGGATGGTACGCGATATCCGAAAAGTAATCGATTCAAATATAGAAAAGCACGAGCGGTCATTTTTATGCGGGATTCATCCTTCGGGAGCCGGTAAATCTGGCCGTTCTTTTTCACCGCGGGTCAACGGCAGAACAGAAGGAAGGAGCGGATTCGTCATGGAGCGATCCAAACACAGAAGAAAAGAGGAATATCTGATCACAGACCCGCCGCTTCACGCGCTTCTGCTCTTCTCGCTTCCGATGATTCTGGGGAGCCTGTTTCAGCAGATCTATAACATGGCCGATTCGATCATCGTCGGTCATTTTGTCAGTCAGAACGCACTCGCTGCGGTCGGGGCTTCTTCCGCGCTGACGAATGTTTTTATTTGCGTCGCGGTCGGCGCGGGGGCGGGAGCTTCGGTGATCGTCAGTCAGCGCTTCGGCGCCCGCGAGTACCGCGGGATGAAGCAGTCGGTCCGTACGTCGATGATCTTTTTCCTCCTGCTCGCCGCTGCGCTCGGCGCGCTGGGGTTCGCCTTCAGCGGGCCGATCATGCGCGCTCTCCGGACGCCGGATGAGGTGATCGGCATGGCGGTTCTTTACCTGCGCGTGTATTTCGCCGGTTTCCCGTTCCTTTTCATGTACAATATCATCTCGAGTATGTTCAATGCGCTGGGGGAATCGAGGATTCCGCTGTATTTTTTGATTTTCTCCTCGGTTTTGAATGTCTTCATGGATCTCTTTATGGTTGCGCGGCTCGGGATGGGCGTGTTCGGTGCGGCGCTTGCCACCCTGATCGCGCAGGGGGTCTCCGCTGTGCTTTCTTTCGTCCTGTTCGTCCGCGCGATGCGCCGTTACGATGTGGATGCCGCGTTTTTTTCAGGACAGGATCTGAAAAAAATCCTGGCCTTCGCCGTGCCGACGATCATCCAGCAGTCCACCGTTTCGATCGGCATGCTGCTCGTGCAGTCGGTGGTGAACCGGTTCGGAGCGGAAGCGCTTGCGGGATTTTCAGCGACCGGACGCATCGAAAATATTATTGCGGCTGTCTTTGTATCGATCGGTAACGCAGTTTCGCCGTTTACGGCGCAGAACTTCGGCGCGTTGAAGAAGGATCGGATTCCGAAGGGCTACCATGCGGGACTGCTGCTCGATCTGATCGCTGCCGGTGTTGCGTGCGCGGTCATCGAGCCATTTGCGCGTCCGATCGCGGGCCTGTTTCTGGGAAGCAGGGGGACCGCGGAAGCGTACCGCGTGGCGGTCGATTATATGCGCTGGATCGGGCTGTTTTGTTTTCTGCTCGGGGCAAAGGTTTCGATCGACGGCGTACTCAAGGGAATCGGCCGGATGCGTATTTTCATGGCCTCAAATCTTTGCAATCTATTTATCCGGGTCATGGTGGCGATGACGATGGCTCCGCGCTTTGGCATAGAATTCGTCTGGTATGCGGTGCCGGTCGGCTGGGCAGCGAACGTGCTCATCTCCTATTCGGCTTACCGGAAAAACCGGAAGCGGGGATTTGAATAATCATTGAATTCCGGTAAATTCCCTTATTGACAAAGGGTATGGATATGGTATAATCCCTCTGTGTGAAGTTAGAGATGGCAAACAATAAATCAACACATCGTTCATGAAGTAGATGTGTAAACGGAAGGAGATTTTATGCTGCCCTTATCTATGGCAAAGATCGGAGATCGCGTGATGGTCGCACGGGTCGGAGGAAATGCGGAAGTGAAGAAGCATCTCGAAGATCTGGGCTTCGTATCCGGAACGGAGGTGTCGGTGGTTTCAGCACCGGGGAATGGGAATGTGATTATCCGGGTCAAGGATTCCACGCTCGCGGTCACATCGAAGATGGCGGAGAAGATCTACGTCACGATGTGAAAGCAGCATGAAAAGGCGGCTTATTTTTTTACACGATGGTTAGACATGACTAATATATAATAGATTGCGCAACATCTATTATGCGGAGTAAAGATCGGATGAAACCGGACATACCATTCTGTCTGTTTCTATAAATTATTATTATGAGGAGGATGAGCAATGAAAACTTTGCGGGACATTCCTGTAGGACAGTCCGCCACGGTGCAGAAGATCCACGGAAGCGGTGCGTTAAAGCGCCGGATCATGGACATGGGCATCACGAAGGGAACCGAGATTTATGTGCGGAAGGTGGCGCCGCTCGGCGATCCGGTGGAGGTGACCGTGCGCGGCTATGAGCTTTCGGTCCGAAAGGAGGACGCGGATATTCTTGAGATGAGCTGACTGCCGAAGCCGTCTTTTTCAAAGATCTTGAAGGGAGCCGCAAAGGCGGACGTCCCGGTCGAAGAACAGTACAATGAAACTTCCGGCCTGCACAGGCAGAGGCGGGAGGGAAAGCGTGCAGAAAAGAGGAAAGAATGAGTATTAAAATAGCACTCGCAGGAAATCCGAACTGCGGCAAGACCACGTTGTTTAATGATCTGACAGGCAGCACCCAGTACGTCGGGAACTGGCCGGGCGTCACGGTTGAGAAGAAAGAAGGACGTCTTTCCGGCCACAAGGATGTGATTATTCAGGACCTTCCCGGAATCTATTCCCTGAGTCCGTACACACTGGAGGAAGTCGTCTCCAGAAACTATCTCGTCAATGAGAAACCGGATGTGGTTCTGAACATCATCGACGGAACGAATATCGAGCGAAACCTGTATCTGACCACCCAGCTGATCGAAATCGGGCTGCCGGTTGTACTCGCGTTCAACATGATGGATCTCGTGAGAAAGAGCGGCGATTCGATCGATACGAAGAAGCTCGGAAAAGAGCTCGGATGTGAGACGATCGAGATCAGCGCGCTTCACAGCGAGAATACGATGCAGGCGGCCGAGATGGCGGTCCGGGCGGCGAAACGCGCGAAGCAGGAAGAGGCCGCGGGAAAGCGGCACGAGCTTCCGCACGTATTTACAGGAAGCGTCGAGCACGCCCTGGCGCATATCGAGGAGTCGATCGAGGGCACGGTGGATCCGAAGAATCTCCGGTGGTTTGCCGTCAAGCTCTTTGAACGCGACGGGAAGGCGACCGAATCACTTCATCTGACGCCGGATCTGCAGCAGCACATCAATCAGCACACGCAGGACTGCGAGAAGGAGCTGGACGACGACGCGGAGAGCATCATCACGAACCAGCGCTACTGCTACATCCAGAAGATCGTCGCGGATACCGTCAGAAAAAAACGGACGAAAAACAGGATGACCACATCGGACAAGATCGACCGGATCGTGACGAACCGGATCCTGGCACTCCCGATTTTCGCCGGCATTATGTGGCTCGTTTACTATATTTCGGTCACAACCCTCGGGTCCTTTCTGACCGACTGGACGAACGACGTTCTGTTCGGGACTTGGATCACGAACGGCGCCAACGCGGGACTTTCCGCGATCGGAGCACCGGGATGGCTGCAGAGCCTTCTTGTTGACGGCATCATCGGCGGCGTGGGCACCGTCCTCGGTTTCGTCCCGCAGATGATCCTGCTGTTCCTGTGCCTTTCTATCCTGGAGGATTCCGGATACATGGCGCGTGTCGCGTTCATCATGGACCGTATTTTCCGCCGGTTCGGTCTTTCCGGCAAATCGTTCATTCCGATGCTGATCGGAACCGGGTGCGGCGTACCGGCCATCATGGCTTCCCGTACGATTGAAAATGAAAAAGACCGCCGCATGACAATCCTCCTCTCAACGTTCATGCCGTGCGGAGCCAAGATGGAAATCGTCGCGATGATGACGCTTGTCTGCTTCCCGGGAAGCAAATTTGTGGCGCCCGGTATGTACTTCCTCGGACTCGGAATCGTCGTACTTTCCGGCATCGCCCTGAAGAAGACGAAATATTTTTCGGGAGATCCGGCGCCATTCGTAATGGAGCTGCCGGCGTACCATATCCCGACGGTCAAGGGCGTTCTGATTCATGTATGGGAGAGAGCGAAAGCCTTCATGATCAAGGCGGGAACGATCATCTTTGCGATGTGTATCGTGATGTGGTTCCTGATGCATTTCGGACCGTCCGGATATCTTGCGGACAACATCGACGCTTCGTTCCTGCGCTATATCGGCGAGGGTCTCGCGTGGATCTTCAAACCGCTCGGCTTCGGAACCTGGCAGGGTGCGGTCGCGTCCGTGTCTGCGGAGGTGGCGAAGGAGCAGGCGACCGCTACACTCGGAATGCTGGCACACGCGGCGAGCGACGCGCAGGCGGATGTCGCCGCGGCAATCGGCGCGATGTTCGGCGGAAGCGCACTCGTGGGAATGAGCTTCCTGCTCTTCAATATCTTTGACGCGCCGTGCATGGTCGCGATCGCTACGGCATTCCGCGAGCAGGGAACCCGCAAATGGGGCTGGATCACATTCGGTTTCCAGATGGGAATCGGATACTGCCTGGCGATGTGCACCTACCAGATCGGAGCTGTGATTTCCGGCGGATCCTTCGGAGTCGGAACGGCTGTGGCGATCGCATTGATCGTGATCGCAGCGTACTTTATCTTCCGGAGAAATCCGTACGCGAGAAAATCCGCGTCCGTGACAGGAGCCGCAAGAGCCGGAGCCTGATGACGCGGCAGATTCCTGGCAGACAGAGACAAACCCGGTCCGGCAGCGTCCGGGCCGGGTTGAAGAAATAGTAAGAGTATGGGAAATTTTCGTAAAAAGGAGTGAGGCAGATGAATGCAGCGACTTTATTAATTATCATGGTTCTTGCACTGCTCGTGTTTCTGGCCGTCCGCTACATTGTCCGGAACGGGGTTTCCTGTGCGGAAGGATGCAGCGGAAGCTGCGGAACGTGTAGCAGTGGATGTGCTTCCGCTTCCGGGAAGAAAAAGGACAGGGCAGGAAGTGAGTATTATCAGGCGATCGATCAGTATTTTACAGGGAAGTCTACTAATAAAAAGTCAAGTATAAGTTTGAGGAGTTGGTAGTCAGAAATGGAGGCATCACAAAAAGGCCACCGCAGGCGCTGACCGGGGAAAAGAATTGCCACACGTTATTCGACAGTAGAT
>Ga0256406_1003506_pt1 | contig 19377 bp, 13 predicted proteins | sample RumenRJG_03DNA_FD_185986 | JGI IMG/M metagenome (GOLD analysis project Ga0256406, IMG submission 185986) | Bovine rumen microbial communities from Lethbridge, Alberta, Canada - RJG_03 | ecosystem: Host-associated > Mammals > Digestive system > Stomach > Rumen | place: Canada: Alberta | collected...
CAAATTTCTCCATGATTGAAAAAATTCCTCCAAAAGGTGTGAGTTTCTCAGATTTAATTTGTATTTTTGCCATGTCATATTAGAGTTTTGCTTGTTTTCTTTTTGCAACACTAAGATAAGTGAAAAATCTGACATGGCAAAATCCTGGGTAACTTTTTGTTGCTCAGAAACTTATAAATAAAGTTAAATTATAGTGTTGCGGAATTAAGGATATTATCTTTGACAACAGATGTTAGGACTAGTCTTCAAACATCAGGACTTTGATATCAAAAGTCAAAAAATCTGTAAACAAAAATCAGGACGAGTCATCAACATCCAAGGGGCCAAAGGCCCCGCAGGCCCCATCCCCCTCCTTCCCTCCCACACCTCCTACTCATATAACTACAAAGTCAAAAAAAACAACAAGGCCACAAATCGCCATTACAGCGGTCTGTGGCCGTATATTATTACTCAGTCGGGAAATCTTACCTGTCAAACACCGGAATGTAGCGTTTTTTCTCCACAAATAAAAGTAATTGGCCGCAGACTGCACTATTTTGAGGTTATATTAGATATTAATAAAATATTTTATTAACTTTGTCGTTTATTGATGGGACTGACAATAGAGAACTCCCTTTCAATAACCATAACTAAAAAATGGAACTATCTCGATTCGCAAGGCAATGGGTGGTGTGTCTTATGACAGCCATCGCCACATTCGGATGGTCAGCAGCGCTTGATGCCAAGGCCTCCGTGGCAGTAGCGGCAGACACCGTCAAGATGCAGGTATCGCCTGATACCACCGTAGTGTGCCTTGTGGATACCGTGGTCCGATATTCCCAAAGGGATTCTTCCCGCTACAAGGGCATCGCCCTCCGCACCAATCTCGCATATGCAGCTTCCGCCACGCCCAACATCGGCCTTGAAGTGCCTGTGGGCCAGCATCTTTCCCTCGGATTCAACGCCGGCCTCAAGCCCTGGCCCCGCTGGCTTGCCTGGGACTGGGACAAGACCGTGGAGAAGAAGTGGCGCCATCTGCTCTTTGCCCCCGAGATGCGTTGGTGGCCCTGGGGCGTCTATGACAAACTCTTTGTCGGAACGGATCTCATCTACACGCATTACAACGTCGGTGCGGTAACCTTCCCGTTTGGGATGTATCCGAGCATCAAGGACCATCGCCTCCAGGGCGATTTTTACGGCCTTGGGCTTTTCGCCGGATGGTCCTGGTGGCTTTCAGACCACTGGCGCCTGGAGGCGGAGGCCGGCATCGGCGCCGGCTATTCTGATGCCCGAGAATTTGATTGCGCCTATTGCGGCGCGGAAGTCGGTCGCCAGAAAGGCCCCGTGCTGGTTCCCAAGATCGGGGTCAACCTGTCCTACAACATTGCCCGCCGCCAGAAACGGCAGGAAATCCTGGAAATCATATCCCGCCCGGTGGACACCCTCGTCCGTCCAAAGGAGGTGCTCCCTCCCCAGGTATTTGCAGCCGTGCTTCCTCACGTAGAGGAATGGAAGGGAGTTGCCGGACGCCTGGAAAAGACCCATCCGGTGCTCCGCCCTATGAGCGAATACAGGCCCTATACGCCTGACCGCATCCTCCGCAAGGAAGAAGGCCCGCTGTATGTCTTCTACGAACTCGACAAAGTCCGTCTTCTGCGCAGTTTCAGCGAAAAGGATTATCACCGTGACAACGGTCCCGTCCTCGACGAGATTATGGACGTCACATCCCAGATACTGTCCGACACCACTTCCAGCGTGAAGATCATCCAGATAGTGGGTCTTGCTTCCATCGAAGGAAGCCTGCACCACAATGTGTGGCTTGCTGACGAACGTGCCCTGTCCCTGCAGAAATACATCCAGGAGCGCCTTTCCATCCCCGATTCGATGTTCGAGACCGTGGGCGGCGGAGAGGCCTGGAGCGAATTCCGCGACCAGATCAACGACCTGGTCCTGGAAGGCGGCGGGGCCGGTCTGACGAAGGAGCAGCTGCAGTGGGTGATAGACCTCATCGACACGGAGAAGGACGTGAACAGGCGTGAGGCCATCCTCAAGAAGAAGGATCGCGGAGCCCTGTTTGCAAAGCTCAAGGCCAACGTGCTGCACGACCAGCGTAATTCCGGCTACCTCAGGATCTATTATGACTACGTGCCGGACGAAAGCGCCAGGGAGATCAATGCGGCCATCGACCTGATGGCGGCGGGAGACTATGCCGGCGCCCTGAAGGCTCTCGAGGCCAAGCGCGACGACGCCCGCAGCGACAATGCCTATGCAATCGCCCTCTTCTACAACGGCCGCGAGGCGGAAGCCCTCCGGATGCTCCGCAAGGCAGCCGCAGAAGGTGACGAAAGCGCCTCCCGCAACCTGATGCAGCTCGAGGAGATTGCCCGCCAGAGGGCTTCATATGAGCAGTACCGCAGCGAGATGGAACAATATACAAAGAGCATAAAGTGATGAAACGCCTGCTCGTCATATTCGGCTTTTTCCTCGCCACAGGCTGCGCCCTTGTGGACGAGGACCTGAGCGAATGCCCTGACGATCTGGTCATCGACTACGAGATGCGCCTGGTTACCAACATACAGACTGAAATCGGCACGGCTCTCAAGCTGGATGCCGACATTCCCGTGGCCACATCCCTGCGCAACTATCTGAAGAACATATTCTCGGACCACGCCCACGACGTGGACCTCTCCTTCTACGACATGGATGACCCTATGTCGGTGCTGGAGCACTTCACGGATATCATCGACGCCAACCAGGCCAGCTATACCTTACATATTCCCGCGCGCGAGTATATGCACCTTGCCGTTGCCAACATTATGGAAAACCCCCAGGTGTATCTGCACGGCTCCGACCTGTGCCACACCTCCCAGCTTCTCCAGAAGGACGGCAGCGGCGACCCGAAGGTCATCCCCCCGCACACGACCGGCCTTTTCACGGCCCGTCTGCCGATGGATGTCCTCCAGAACGTGAGCAGGACTTTCGACGTCGACCTTTATATGGCCAACTGCGCCACCGCCCTTGTCATTGACAACACCGCCGAGGGCACGCCGGCAATTAAGGATTTCAAGGCATATACCACCGGCTTCGCAAGTTCGTTCAACATAGCGGACAGCACCTACACCTTCGACTCCAACCCTCTGGTCAGGGCGGACAACATCCCCGTCGAAGGGAATGCTCAAAGCCTGTATGCGACAGTGCAGTTCCCTTCCAGGGAGCCTGCGCCCCAGAGCAAGGTGGTCATCGAAACATCCGATCCTTTCATCAGTGACGGCTCGAAAGACGCACTGTGGGAATGGGTCGTCTATGTCACCCTGACGGACGGTTCCGTTACGGAAAACCGGATCGGGCTCAGCCAGCCCCTGCGCGCCGGGCAGCTCCGGGTCGTCCGCGTGCGCATCGGCCCGGACGGGACCCTCTCCACCGACGACACTTCCGTCGGCGTGTCTGTCACCCTGGACTGGAACCAGGGCGGCTCGCACGTCGTTCCACTATAATAAGACAACTATTTAATTAATCAACTATTAACACTATGCGTAGTATTTACAGAATTACTCTTGCCGGGGCGATAGCCCTTGCAGCAGTGGCCTGCAACAAGAAAGATGTGGTGCAGGACAACCCCGATTACAACCCCGAGACCAAGGAGGTGACCACGCAGTTTGTGCTGAGCGTCAACACCGGCGCTCCGCAGACCAAGATGAGCGCCACCAATGTGCAGCGGGCAAACAACTTCCTGGGCATCAACGAAGCCCACGTCCAGGCATTCAAGACCAACATGAGCACTACCGCCCTTACCACCGAGCCTTACGTGCTCAGTTCCACCAAGGCTACCGACCGCGACTACGAACTCGGAACCCTTTATTCCAACGGCTCCATCAACGCAGCAAACAACGAAGCATCCAGCTCCAACCGCATCGTCCAGCTCAATGTTCCCGTGGACGTGGATGCCTTCCTTTTCTATGGCAAGGCCATCAACGCGACCACGAGCAACGCCACCGGCAAACTCACCTACAACGTCGACAAGACCCCTTCCAACACTCATTTCGACCTGGTGAAGAGGCTTGATAATGAAACCAATTACAAGCACACCGGAGACCTGCTTGTTTTCATCATCAACCGTATCATCAGTGCAGAAGTTGCAGCAATGGAGGCCAGTGACACCTACACCGCAACCGGCGATCCCGAGGATCCCAAGACGGAATATAAGAATCTCCCCGTCCTCTCATGGAAAAGCCTCGGAGCCTCTTATGATGACCCCACTCTCCGCCCTAGCTTGAGCGGTCTTGAGGAAATCCTCGGCTCAGCCTACTCTACATTCACCAAGATTGAGAGTGGTGAATACCGTGCCGGTTCATCCGCTGCCATCAAGGGTATGATGACCTCTCTCATTGATGTCGTAAAGAGCGTCCAGAATGCCAATCCCACCGGCCCCGAAGAAGCCAACGCCTGCCGTCTTGCCGACCAAATCATGCAGCGCACGGGCCACTACTTCACCAATGCAATGGAATATCAGGCCGTCAACTCCATCAAAGACAACGTCGTGGACCTGAATATCCTCACCAGCGCTGAGTGGGACACCCAGTTCTCGGGAGTGACCAACATCACCTCGTTCCCCCACACCCAGTTCCTTATCCCCGACGGCGCAGCCCAGCTGCAGTATAACGCAACCACCGGCAAGTTCGAGTATCTCGACCCCAACCAGGCCCTTGCCAATCCCGGTAGCACTTTCAACCCCAACAACTATCTCTATCCCGCCGAGATTGCATACTACGTCAACTCCCCTATCCGCACCACAAGCCAGGATGTCACCACAGCAGATTACCCCAACGGCGTAACTCCCTGGGATACTGAAGGCACCGGCAGCAAATGGGCGGAAAAGAGCTGGCAGACCAACTCCAGGGTCCAGTCCAACACCCGCGGTATAGCAGTGCGCAACAACATCAACTACGGTGTTGCACTGCTCGAGACAAAGGTAGCGATAGGAAGCGGTTTCTCATACTTCAAGGATAACAAGGCAGACAACCTTATTCCCATCGACAATCACCATCTTACACTGACCGGTGTCCTCGTAGGCGGCCAGTATAACTCCGTTGACTGGCAGTTCCTTCCCAAGGTCACAACCGGCAGCGAGTTCACCTATGTGGTTTACGATGATGCCATCGCAAGCGGCACCATTCCCACTCCTACCGGTCAGGAGAACTACACTCTGGTGCTGGACAACTACAACAAGACCATTGCAGACGACGCCCCCCAGTCCCCCGTCAGGGTAGCCCTCGAGTTCAAGAACGAAGGCGATCCGTTCTGGGGCAAAGACAACATCATCCCCAAGGATGGCATCTTCTACCTTATCGCAGAACTTCCCGTAGCTTCTGCTACAGGCGGCAAGATCACTGGCATCCCGACCTGGCCCGATGAAGCCAAGTATGCAATCCCTCCCGTGTATGGCGTTGACAGTGAGGCAGTTCCCAGCGGCAAGACCAAAGGTCACTCCAAGAAGATCAACCGCGTATTCATCCAGAACTTCGTGACTTCCGCGACCTTCACCCTCGGTGAGGAATCCCTGAGGAATGCCTATGTAACCGTTCCTAACCTCGCCAGCACCCAGCTGTCACTCGGTCTGTCAGTAGACCTCACGTGGCACACTGGCTTCACCTACAACGTTACCCTGTAACATCTTCTCCACAGCAGTGAACATCAGGATTCTAATCACGGTAGTGGCTTTGTCGGCCCTTCTTTCCAGCGGGTGCACGCGCTCGCTGGAAAGTGAGGGGGCCGATAACCTCGGTGACTCGATGTCCCTCGCCCTGTCGCTAAAATCGACAGGGGATGTTCCTGCCGTCCAGACCAAGATGACAGCCGCAATCACCCAGGACGGCAGCGGTTTCCGCGGAATCGAACAGGTCTACGTCGTTCCTTTCCGGACGGAATCTGCCGCCCCGGTGGGTGATGGCAGCGCCAGGCTCTCAGACGACAATGTCTATATCCACAATCCGACCATTGCCCAGACCGGCCTGGTGGCCAACAACAATTCACACTTATACAATATCGCCAGAGTCCCCCTGAACACGAACCGCGTCCTTGCCTATGGCAAAGCCTACGACTCGGGCTCGGTTTCCACCAAGGAAGGCAAGCACAAAAACGGTGTCCTGACACCGTCTGGACTTGATAATCCGAGTGCTTCTGCAAACATTTCCTTCTGCCTTGAACCCGTTCTGGAGACTGCTGACATAACCTCAATCAACCAGACTGCAGACAACCTTCTCGCCGCGCTGAACGGTGTGGTCGAGGTCCTGCAATCCAGCGGCGATGACCAAATCCTGGCCTTCCTTGACGTGTTTGCCACCGAGAATGTGATTTCCGCCTGTTCCTACCAGACACTTTACCGTTTCGAGCAGAACATCCTCGGAGCTCTCTCGCTTTACAGCGGCACCAACCCTGATGCCATCAACGCTGTGATGACCAGGGTCTCCGCCCTCCAGGCTGCACGCAGCGCGGCCGGGGCAGGTTTCCCCACCTTCTACGGAATCCCGGAAGGGGCCGTGGGTATGTGGTGGAACGGGCACAGGTTCGTGCGGCTCATCGACGGAGTGAACATCTCGCTTGTCCCTGTGTCCAAGTTCTGCTACCCGCCAAGCCTGTGGTACTATTCCAACAGCGCCATCAAGACCTCCGCGGACGCAGGCGTCAGGGAGCAGTACAAGCCGCAGAACTACACCTGGGGCGATATCCTTTCGTATTATACCCAGGGCACGAGTGTCAACTCGTCAACCAGGTCCGTCGCCATAGTGGACCAGATGCAGTATGGCGACGCCCTCGTCGAATTCCGCTTCGTCTCTCCCACCGGGGATGCCGTGGCGGCCACCGGATGCCCCCTGACGGGCATCATCATCGGCGACCAGAAGGACGTCGATTACAGTTTCGCTCCCAAGTCTTCTTCCGCAGACTGGTTTGTCTATGACAACACCATCAGCGGCATCACGCTTGGCAGCACTTCCCGCTATGTACAGCTCCTGGTGCTCCCGACCGCCGACGAGCAGTCAGTGCACTTCGCACTGGAGTTCCAGAACAACACATCATCCGCCTTCCACTGCCAGCAAGGGACCATACAGCCCGGATGCAAATTCTACCTGGCCGGTGAACTCAAGCCGGGCGAGGGAGACAAACCGTCCGGAGCGGATATCTCCGGCGTATTTGATTCCGATCACAAGACGACCGTATATATCCAGGTAAACAAGCTCGCCAATGCCTACAACACGGTTCCCGACCTCCGCGACCCGCAGCTGGAGATTGGCGTGGCTGCCGAAATGGACTGGATACAGGTTGAACCCGGAGGAATAAAACTACCATTCTGATGAAAGGGACAAGATGCATATCGTACATCGCAGCAGTGCTCCTGGCAGCATTGCTGGTTGTATCGTGCCGGGTTTCCCCGCTTCCTGCAAAGGGAGAGACGGGAGAACTGTCGGTCAGCATCTATATTCCCGACATCATCACCAAAGCTGAAACCGGCACCGTCGGAGCCCTCGCTGCCGAGAGATTGATAAGTTCCCTCCAGATATGGGTTTTCATCAGCGGCGGCACCAACGACGGAATGAGCGTCGGCTATAAAGACTTCACCGGCGCCCAACTTGCGGACACCGGCATCCCCAACTCAGCCATAACCCGTTTCGGAATGCCGCTCAGCAGGGAGAAGTTCGCCCTCCTGAGCCAGGACGGAACCCTGGTTGACGTATATGCCGTGGCCAATGCGGCATCGGCAGGCGAAACTGCCCTCGGGGAAGGGACCACGCGCGCAGAGCTCGACGCCTTCGTCATCACCGGCTCGGCCTTCGGCGTTTCGCCCCTTACTATGGCCGTTCCCCAGGCAGGGCTTCCTATGTCCGGAATGCTCAAAGCAGCGCCTGTCACCGGAGGATATCCCGTCCTCAATGTCTCCACGGTGAACCTCACAAGGGCCGTGTCCAAGATCCGGTTTGTCTTCTCCCAGCAGGGCACCCCGGCCTCCGGCACCGACCCCGCAGTCCCGAAAAACCCCTCCTGCGTCGTAAAGAGCATATCCTTCGGCGGCATCGCCACCGGGCACGACTGCCAGATTGCCGCCTCGCAGAAACTGTTCACGGACAGAAAGTTTGACACCACCGACAATCTCTTCGATATCGACGGCTACACTCCCCTGTCGGCTGTCATTGCCGGAGAAGCCAGTGCGCCGCTGATGCAGAACAGCGACATTACCATCCTGGAGCATCCAGACGAGCTGATGTTCCGCAGCCCCGGACACGAACTTGAATCAGCACGTGAATATGAAAGCCGCCTCGATGCGGCAGTCGGGGCGTCATCCCAGACCGGCCCCATATATATCCGGGAAACCGACAAGATTATTTCCGGCACCATTGTCTACAATACCGGTGAAGAGGACCTGACGGCCACCTTCTCGATGCCGGCGGACAATGTGCTCTCCCGTAACCATTCCTGGATCCTGTATGCCTACTTCGCAGAGGCCACCAGGACACTCCAGCTCAAGATCGTGGTCCTCCCCTGGGACAAGACCACCTATGACTTCGACTTCACTACAGCCACCGTGAACGTGGTGCGCCGTTTCACTATCTCGGAGACGGATCCCCGCACATTCAGCAAGATACAGAACGCGGATGGCTATTATGATATATATTTCTGGCACACCCTGGCTGATCAGCCCAACGTCATCACCGGCGACATCCTCGTGTCCACGCCGGTAGGCCAGAAACTGCACGTGGTGCCCGTTGCAGGCGCCCTGGAAGGACACACCAAGGTGGACGGCATATTCACCGTCTCGCCTATGGAACAGGTCATCTACCCTAACTACCTCCACCCGGAGGACGGCAGGATAGAAGACTGCAGGATAGTCTTTACGATATCCTGCAACCCCGGCTCATTCACTGATGCTGATCTGGAAGGCAATTACATAGACCTCCATTTCTGCGTCGAGATTGGGGACAACCAGCGATGGATAGACCTGGATTCCGAATCCATCGACTATTACAGGATAATCCTTAAGAAGAATTGGGTCCAATGATGAGGAAGTGGCTGCATATTCTTGTCTTTGCTGCGCTGCTTATGGCAGTGGGCTGCAAGGCCGGGCTCGAACCTGAGAGCCCCGGCTGCGGATTGCTGCTCACCGTCCGCTGCGAGGACCCTGCCCTTTCCAAATCGACTCCCGAGGATGGCGAGACCCGCTTCAACGAGAACCTCATCAAGTCCGTCGACTTCTTCTTCTACCCCGGAGAAAACCCTGCCGGTGACGCAGACGCCGTATATCACCACAGGGTGGACCTTGACGAAGACCCTGTCAAATATACCGGCGGTCAGTGGGAAGCCACCTTCACCATAGTGCTCACCAGGGTCGTAGCCGAGCAGATATTTACGGCCGCGAACAACCTGAAAGCTACGGTCTATGCCGTGGTCAATTACAGCGGGGAGCTCTCTCCCGGAGGCTCCCTGGACGCATCTTCCCTGTCGGAGCTTGCGTCCACGGTCATAGTCACCGACTTCGCCTCCACAGAGCACGACTACATCCAGGACAGCTTCCTGATGGACGGACGGACCGTGATAACTTACAGCGGAGCCGCTCAGATCAGCGCCAGCGGGACGATCGAGGCCCGCCGCTTCGCCGCCAAGATGACGACCTCCGTCTCTGTTGCCGGCCAGGTGACTCTCAAGCACGTCAATAAAACCGACGACCCTGCCGAGGTCTGGGAACCGGTCCTGCACACTATGCGCATCTACCTGGTGGACGGAGCCAAGAACGTAACTCTCGGCACCTCAACCAGTTCCGACAACACTTCGCCCGATTTCTTCTCCTACAGCGACGAAGAACACAGGCGTCCCTTCCTCAGGGATAACGGCACTGAATTCCTTGAGCACACCACGGTGGGCACCGGCGCAAGCGCGAAGACCTACTACAACACCTATCCGATGTACTCCTACCCCGTCGCCTGGTCCACCGGCCGGCCGGATTACACCCAGCCCCTCGATGAGCGGCCATATCTCAAGCTTGAGATGGACTGGCGCCGCACTGAGACTAACGGCTATTCCTACGACAGGCGCAAGTACTACTACAAGGTCATCCTCCCCGTGGACAGCTTCGAGAGGAACAACTGGTACCACCTCAACATCGACGTGTCCATCCTGGGCTCGGAGACCGACGAAGGAAAGGCCTACCTCTTCCCCACGACCTACTACATCCTCGACTGGCAGAACAAGAGCGTGCCTATCGACAAGTATGCCGTCATCAGCAAGGCTCGCTACCTGTCCGTGGACACCAGGGAAAAGAGGCTGAACAATCTGGAAACCCTCAGCATCCCGTTCCTTTCCAGCCACGACGTGAAGATAGTCGAAGGCAGCGTGAAGGCAAGGAGGCCGTACTACGGCGAAATCAAGGAAGGAATCGCGGTAGTGGACGAATACAACACCAAGTACCACGCCTGGGTGCGCGAAGACTCCGCCACAGGAAAGTATTATCTGGAATACAACGGCCAGGACCAGTCTGCCAACGGCAATTCGGCGTATGAGCCTTCCAGCTGGGTCTCCAACACGTCCACGACGATAGAACTAAACCACACCCTCCAGAACGACTACACCAAGGATGGCTTTGACTATTCGCCGTACACAATCGAGTTTGACATTGTCCACGAGGACCTTACCGAAGGCGTTTACCCCTACAACGAGTATCTCAAGCACATAACCATCATCCAGTACCCTGGTATTTATATCGAGTCCTGTCCGAATTCGGACAGCGAAATCAGGGCCTCCAGCGACAACAATGGTGTACCATCGTATCCAACGGGCACAAAACCCTGGCTGGACAAGCCTTGGGGATATGTCTACATAGACAACGGGCGATTCATCAGGACTGGAAACAACAATACTGAGCCCTATAACAAACTGAGTACTGACAACAACAAGAGGGAATACCAGTGGCGTACCGTATGGTACACCGGAGGCGGACGCGACATATTCAGGATCAATGTGACCGTGCTTCCACAGAATTCGGAATTCGTGATAGGCGACCCGCGAATCGAAGGCTACGACACCACCGTTCCCGTCCTGGGCTACAGCTTCGTTAACAATGGCACCGGGGCCGGAGATGCAGTGCTTGAGGACAGGACCGGGGGCACGTCCAACTTCCATTCCGCTCCCGTGGTGGACGGCGATGTGAATACATCCTTGTCATTGACTGGAGACACTAGGCCGCTTATGTATTATCGCCCTACGGAAAAGTCTGACCGCACGAAAAATATGCTTGCTCCAGGCTACAGGATTTCCACCAAACTGGGAGGTACGGAATTTGGCTCACTCACTGAGTCCCAGGCAAAATGGCGCTGCGCCGGGTATCAGGAAGACGGTTTCCCTGGCGGAAGGTGGCGAATTCCCACCAAAAGCGAGATCAGATTCATCGCCCAGCTCTCGGCTAAAGGCGTTTTTGAGTCAATGTTCAGTGGAGAGTACTGGTCTGCCAACGGTGTCGTAAGAGTAGATAGAGCTAGCGGCAAGGTGACAGATCAGAATGCCTCGTTGGCGATGCTCCGCTGCGTCTATGACTCCTGGTACTGGGGCGATGAACAGTGGAACCCGCGCACTCAATTCGTTTGGGGAGACAGGGAAGAACTATGAGAAAGTTGATAGCATACCTGACCGCCGTCATCCTGGCGGTGTCCTGCACGGCCGAGCTGGAGCAGGCAGGCACAGCTATGAGCACTTCACTCGAAGGCGCCCCCGTAACCATCACCTTCTCCGTGCCCGACATCCCGGTGCTTCCCGCCACGAAGTCATTGGAAGGCAGCAACGGTGACATCACCGGCACTCCCTACCTCGACCCGGACAAAATGTACCTGGTCGTCTGCGGCGGCAGCCAGAGCATAAAATACATCAGGAAGGCTACATTGGTGGACACCATTGAGAATTGCGAAATCCCTGAGGATAAGTATCCGCTTTCCGAAGGAGACAGGCACACAACCCTGTACCGGTTCAAAGTCCAGCTGGAGCTGTCGGATTTTGCCCGCACTATCCACATCCTCGGCAACGTGGACGAGAACCAGCTCATCACCGGATCCTATTCCTACCAGAGTCTCCCGGGCATGCTGTCCTACGACAACAAGCAGGCCTACTGGCAGAAACTGAACGTGCCGTACATAAAGGCCAAGATAGACCCCAATACCAATGAGCCTGTCAAGCAGGACGGTTTTTACGTTCCTGACGACAATACTTTAGGATTCTTCCAGTATGTCCCTCTCATCAGGAACTTTGCCAAGATCCAGGTCAGCAACGCATCCGAGAATTTTAAGCTCCACAGCTACGCCGTCATATTCTACCCGGAACGCGGGTCGGTTGTCCCCTACCGCTCCAACGAGCCAGTCGCGGTGAACCGCTTCGACTTCAACCCTCCGTCCGGCTATCTGTTCAGCGGCTATGAGAAAAGCTCTTTCGAACAGTTAGAAGGCGATATCGACTACCCCGGCAATATGCCTTCCGGCGTTGCCCTGAGCACAACGATCCCTCCTGCTTCCGAGTTCGAGGATCCAAGCACCAGCGATGGGAGGGTCCTCCTGTATGACGAAAACGACACCGAAAGCGGTTTTTATGTCTACGAACGCGGCGTCCCGACAGAAAAGATCGGTCCCACATTCATCATCATCTGCGGCAAGTTCGAGGATGAAGACAAATTCTATTACTACCGCCTGGACCTGATGGAATCAAAGGTTGTAGGCACCCAGACCGTTTCCCGTTATTACCCCATCTACAGGAACTTCCGCTACAACATCCAGCTGCACAGGATTTCCTCCGAGGGCGTCGAATCCCCTGAAGCCGCAGTCAATTCTTCCGGCGCCGAGGACATATCGGCCGATATATCGATGCGCCACCTTTCCGACATCTCCAACGGCACCACCCGCCTGGTGGTGGAGCCTTTTATGACGAGAACCTACAGCGGTCCGGCCGACGAAGGTTCTTACTACGAACTGTATGCACGTTTCTTCAACGACGTGTATTCAGATGTGCCCAACCTCAGCACCGTTGCCGTAAGGGTGGAACTGGTGCCTATGGCCGACGGTTCCGATGACATACTCATCCTGTATGACGGCAACGGCAACCGGGTTCCTACCAGAGGCTTCTTCTTCCCCGAGGCTGCTACGGTGGGCGGCGTAGACGGAATCAGGACCATACGGTTCAACACAGTGGAACCTCTGGACGAGACAAAGACACAGAAAATAAAGATTACCGGCCATAACCCCGGCAACCATCAGGACCTGCGCCTCTACCGCGAAGTGGAAATCACGCTTCAGAAAAAACAGCCGCTGACGGTCGCCTGCACGGATATGGTGATGCCTGCTGCCGGCGCACCTGTCTCCGTAGGCATAACCATCCCTTCCGAACTGCCGGAGTCTATGTTCCCGCTGGAGTTCATCGTCGAGCCCGAAGCCAGGACCCTGACTCCGGACACTTCCAAGGACATCAACCTGCCTGTGGGCTCCGGCCGTTCGATAGCCACCACAGAATCTACGTTTACTGACGCCCCGGCATTCTACTATATCCGGACACTGACCTGGGATGAGTTCTCCCATCTGCCTGTAAGCGAAGGCCAGCGCACCTTCTACTGCTATTTCAAGTCCACCCAGGCCAAGAGTACTACCGCCATCTGGGTCTACAACGAATTCTTCCACAAGGGCAGTGCGTCGTTCGATAATACGCTGTCCCTCTCACTCACGTGCACAGACCCCGTCAATGACGTTGTCGGCTCTCCCGTCACCGTGGGAATAACCATTCCTGACGGGATGCTGCAATCATTGTTCCCGCTGACCTTCATCCTTGAACCGGATGATCTGACGCTAGAGACCGACACCTCGAAGGGGATCTCTATGCCCGTGAATTCAGGGCGCTTCACCAGGACGCTCAGCTGGGATGATTACACGAAACTGTCCGTCAGCGGTGAATCCCGCACATTCTACTGCTATTTCCTGACCACAGAGGCCGACAGCGCCACCACCATCCGGGTGTCCAATGACTATTTCTACCCTGCAAGCGTTTCCTTCACCAATGCCCACGTAGGCAGCGGAAACATCGACTTAGGTGATAATCTTAACAACGGAGGCGAACTATGAGAAAGTTGATATATACAAAGTTGCTGCTATTGATGGTTCTGTCTCTCGCCGTGGCTTGTAAGAAAGAAGCGGATACTCCTTCTCCTGCCCCCGAAGTGCAGACCGTGCATTATCGGGCGTCCATCCGCACGGACGTGGACTCCAAGGCAACTCTTGGAAATGGTATGGCATATCAATATGAGGCCGGAGACAGGGTGTACCTGGAAAGTGCGGATGGCACCCTATATGGTTTTTTGGATTTGGCCGAAGAGAGCGGCATCGGGAATCACGAGGCCTATTTTGAAGGAAACCTTACCTATACCGGAACACTCCCCCGGGATCCAAATCCGTCTGTGAATCTGGTTCTTGTGAGCGTGGCGGATAATTTGCACACCGTTACGGGCGGGAAAGTTGACCCCGTTACCGAGAGCAGTTATGGCCCCGGCAAATGGGCCACATCCCTTCAGGAAGCTGTTCGCCATCTGAGCCATTTTACCGGTTCCGGCCAGTTCTCGGACGGCAGTTTCACCCTTCATCAGCAATCCAGCTTCCTGCAGTGCTCAGTGAAGATGACCTTGAGCCAGGCGCCTGTTAACCGAGTAATTACGGCCAGGTTGATTAATAACAGCGTCCTTCTCCGGGAGGTGAATGTTCCGGTGCCCCAAGCCGGCACGCTTCCTTTCGTCTTTGCCTTCCCTGGAGGCGATGTGTCGCTGGAAAACGCCCAGCTGGTCATAGAGTGGAAGGATGCCGAGAACGCGGATCAGTCGAAGGATTTCACGGTTGCCAACCAGACGCTTGCGGCCAACACCTATTACTCGATCTCCCGCGCCACGTATTCGTACGATGGCTTCTGCATCACTGCAATTTCAGATGGCACTACAATCAAGTTCAATTACGACGGTATCCAGTATAGTGTGGATTACGGTGATACCTGGATCCCATATACCGCTCAGTTCACCTTGAATGCGAATGCGGTCGCCTGGATAAAGGGAAACCGGACGAATTATAAAAACGCAGGCACAGATACGTGGGAGACCCCTGCGAATAAGCCCATTTTTGATGCGAACAAAAAGTGTTATATCTCCGGGAATATCATGAGTCTGCTCGCAGACAAAGAACATCTTTCCGAAAGCGCTTTCCAAGGGGCATTTTCCAAAGGCTCGGGTACAGCGGTCAATTATATCGATATCCATCCGGATAACCCGCTGATTCTCCCGGTGACAACGTTGGCCTCAAAATGTTATATGCAGATGTTCCGCAACTGCACGTCTCTTACGCGCGCACCGAAATTCCGTGTGGAAGGCACCGCATACAGGTGCTGCTACAATATGTTCCGCCAGTGTACCGGTTTGAAGGATATTAGTGGCATCGAACTGCCGGCTATGGAGCTTTCCGTGGATTGCTATCGAGAATTGTTAAGAAAGTGCACCAGCCTGACGGGAGCGGCACCCAAACTGCCTGCCCCGATACTTGTTCAAGAGTGCTACAGGCAGATGTTCTCTGAAGGCACTAAGATTACGACTATTACTTGCCTGGCTACAGATATTTCAGCGCTTAATTGTTTAGATGATTGGGTGGCTAATGTGCCTAGTGGTGGAACGTTCTTCAAAGCTCCCGGGGTAGAATATCCTCGCGATATGCATGGCATCCCCGCCAGCTGGACTGTGGTGGAGGTCACCGAATAAACCTGGCTATTCCCTGTCGAGCCGGAGAATCTTCACCGGACGTTCGTCGCCGCGGTAAAGGTGGCTGCACCAGTTGATTTCACCGGTGTCGCGGAATCCGCACTTGCTCATCACGCGGCCTGATGCCGGATTGTCCACAAAATAGTCGCACCACAGGGTCCGGAACCCCTTCTCATTGAAGCACCAGTCGATCATCGCACGCAGCGCTTCGGTGCAAAGGCCCCTGTTCCAGAACGGTTTTGCTATCCAGTAGCCAAGCTCCACGTCGTTCTCACCGATGCCTATGTTGCTTTCGCCATATGGATAATACCCCATGCAGCCTATGGGCTCCCCTGTTTCCTTAAGCTCCAGCGCCCAGGTGCGGTCGTTGGTAAATATCTCACGGATAGTCCGAAGGCTTTCTTCCACGCTCTGATGGGGCGGCCAGCCTGCACGGGGCCCGACGTCGGGGTCGGAGGCATATTTGAACAGAACCTCCGCATCCGCCTCGGCCCAGGGCCTGAAACGCAACCTGCCGGTCTGGATTATGACTTCGCTTGCCATATGCTTAAGCTACTCCGGTTTAATGAGCTGGTGCAAAGATAATAACATTTTTCAAGACAGCAGATACATCAAAGAGGCACTCGGCCGAAGACATCTTCTGCGGGTTCGTTCCCGGCAAGCCCTGCGGCACATCCATTCCAAGCTCTTCGAACAGCCTCTCCCAATAGGGAGGCATAGACCCGTCCGGGGCCTTGAAATTCATTGGCTCGCTTTCGAAAACGCGCTTTCCGTCGGCGTCCAAATAGCACATCTGGACCAGTTCAGAGCAGTACAGTTCTTCATTATCCGGAAGGAACCGTACATCATATGCCCGGCCGCAAAAGGTTTTTGCCCTCTCAACGGCAGCATCGGCATCCACTCCCCTCACCCGTTTTACGACAAATTCAGGATAGCTGCCATCCGGGAGCATAAAGTCCCTTAGAAAGGTGTCCAGCGGATGCCTGTCCACTCCACGCGCTGTGGTGGCATCGATAATCCATATGCTGTCGGCCTTTACCTCGGCAATGGCCACGTGGTTCAGGTTCAACGCCCCTTTTTCACCTGTGGCCGAAGATATTGCCTCGTCCATCGTGCCGGTTGCCTCTTCACCCGAAGTGCTTCCCACGAAGATGAGGTCGCCATTCCGCAGGCGGCCCTGATTCTGCCTGCAGCCGAAGGCCACGAACAGGATGACTAAAAGTGACAGTATATGTTTCATTGCAATGCAAAGATAACAAAAGCGACGCACTTTCGGGATTCCGGTGGCAAAAATCCGACAACACTTTTTCAAAAGTGAATTTTGAAAATAATTTCGCTTTTCCAAGAATAGATACTATTTATACCCCTTTCTTCCCCTCCGGGCGGGTGATGCCGGTCGATGTGGCACTGACGCCGTTCTGGTCCCAGGGTATCGGCACAGAAGCGGTTCGGCAGATCTGCGGGATTGCTTTCCAGGAGCTGACGCTGGAGCGCATAATCGGCGAGGTGTTCCCGGAGAACCTGGCATCGGCCGGTAGTTTGACAACATAATTTTTCGATTTATTTGCTAGAAGACCTTCAAAGGTCTTTTTTTTGTCAATTATATTTCTTATCTTTGTAGCTATATAAGGCTATATTGATATGAAGTTAACCGTAAGCAGGTCTCAGAACTCCGAGACATACTACATCCAGAAGTCCTACAGGACCGATTCCGGCAAGAGTTCCACCAAGACAGTGGAGCGTTTGGGCACCATTGAAGATATCAAGGCGCGTTTTGGTTCAGAAGACCCAATAGGTGCAGCACGTGCGTACATGAAAGAACTTTCTGCGGCAGAACGCCGCGAACGGGAAGACGTTGTGGTAAAGTTCAAGCCAGGGGTGCTGATTGCCAAAGATGAGCAGCGCAGCCACAACGGCGGATACCTGTTCCTCCAGAAGATATACTACGAACTGGGACTGGACTATATCTGCAAGAAGATTGCGAAGAAGCATAAGCTGGTACAATATGACTTGAACGGTATCCTGTCCATGCTGATATACACCAGGATACTGTATCCCGGCTCGAAGCGCTCGTCGCTTGAGGATGCGAGGCGGTTCTTTGAACAGCCCGAGTGCAAGCTGGAGCAGGTTTACAGGGCACTGTCCCTGCTTGCCAGCGAGTTCAACAGCATCCAGGCCGACGTGTACAAACGCAGCCAGAAGCTGGGCAAACGCAATACAAGCGTTGTGTACTATGACCTGACGAACTACTTCTTCGAGTGGGAGGAGGAGGGTGGACTGGTACAGTTTGGGCACTGCAAGGAAGGGCGTCCTCTGCCCATCGTGCAGATGGGCCTGTTCATGGACCACGACGGCTTCCCGCTGGCGATGTGCATCGAACCGGGGAACACGGCGGAGTCCACCACCCTGAAGCCCATGGAGACGCTTCTCAAGGAGAAGTTCGGGCTGTCCAAGCTTGTTGTCTGCACGGATGGAGGCCTTTCCACCTACGAGAACCGCAAGAATGACAGTGTGGGCGAACGGTCGTTCATCACGGTTCAGTCACTGAAGAAGTTGAAGAAGCACCTTCAGGAATGGGCGCTGGACAGCAAGGGATGGCACGTTGCCGGTTCTGATGAAGAGTATGACATCAGCACACTGGACAGCAAGGAGCACTACGAGACACTGTTCTATAAGGAGCGTTGGGACCCCACGCCAATATCCACGGGTGAGACGCTGGAACAACGTATCATAGTGACGTTCTCGTTCAAGTATCAGGAGTATCTGGCCTATGTGCGTGACCGTCAGGTAGCAAGAGCGCAAGCACTTCTGGCTAAGGGCAAGGGAGCCACATCAAAGAAAAAGAGCCCCAATGACGCCAAGCGCTATATCAAAGCAGAGCATTGCACGCAGGACGGTGAGGTGGCCCAGTATGAGAGCTACTCCCTGAACCAGGAGATGATAGACCAGGAGTCCCGCTTCGACGGCTTCTATGCCATCTGCACGGACCTGGAGGACCCGGCGCCGGCCATTATCAAACTGAACGGCGGGCGCTGGATCATCGAGAACGGGTTCCGTATCATGAAGGCGGACTTTGATGCCAGGCCCGTGTACGTGCGCAGGGATGACCGCATCAAGGCCCACTTCCTGACATGCTTCCTGGCGCTATTGATATACAAGTACTTGGAAAAGAAGGTTAACCGTGGCGGGAAGCACTTTACCACCAGCGAGATAGTGGATACGCTCCGTGGGATGGACTTCCTGAGTATCCCCGGTGAGGGGTATGTTCCCACCTATACGCGGACTGACCTCACGAACAACCTGCACGGTAGCGCAGGGTTCAGAACGGACTGTCAGATAGTGACCAGGCAGAAGATGAGAAGCATCATCTCACAGACAAAGAAGAGAGCGAAGGATGAGGAATAGACAGGAAGGAGGGGGATGGGGCCTGCCGGCGGTAAAAGGCCGGGAATGCATCAACATCCAAGGGGCCAAATGACTCGTCCTGATTTTTGTTTACAGATTTTTTGACTTTTGATATCAAAGTCCTGATGTTTGAAGACTAGTCCTAACATCTGTTGTCAAAGATAATATTATTTTTTCTGTCTTTTCAGGACTTTCCT
>Ga0256406_1003507_pt1 | contig 19377 bp, 14 predicted proteins | sample RumenRJG_03DNA_FD_185986 | JGI IMG/M metagenome (GOLD analysis project Ga0256406, IMG submission 185986) | Bovine rumen microbial communities from Lethbridge, Alberta, Canada - RJG_03 | ecosystem: Host-associated > Mammals > Digestive system > Stomach > Rumen | place: Canada: Alberta | collected...
AAGCACATTCTATTAGTTTGTTAGTTGCAAACCGCCCGGGCGTGCTCGTGCGCATCGCCCTCGTGTTCTCCCGCCGTGGTTACAACATCGATTCCCTGGTGGTCTCCCCCACGCTCGACCCGAACTTTAGCCGCATGAACATCATCGCTCACGGCAATCCCGAGATCTTGATGCAGATTATCAAGCAGCTCGAAAAGCTCGTGGACGTGGTGCAGGCGAAGGACCATACCGATACCGACGCCGTGGAAAAGGAACTCGCACTCATCAAGGTGCGTTGCACTCCGGACCAGCGTACCGAAATTCTGCAGCTTTGCGACCACTTCCACGCCAACACCGTGGACATGACCGCAACTTCGATGATTATCCAGATCACCGGAAACAGCCAGAAGGTCGACACGCTCAAGAGCCTGTTGCAGAAGTTCGAAATCGTCGAATACATTCGCACGGGTAAGGTCATCATGTTGCGTGGTGAAGAACAGACATAACTAACAAGACCGCTCGGCATTCATGCCAAGATTTCAAGAAATCCGCCCCGAAAGGGCGGATTTTCTTGTATCTGGTCACAGGTTTTTGCAGATTGGATTTTCTTGTAGAAATCGGGAGCCAGTTTATATATATTTTAACCAGAAAGGAGGAGTTCTGCCATGAAAATCGAGAAGAAAATCGTCAAAAACAGCGCGAAGCTAAGCATTGCCGCCAAAAGCGCCATTGCAGCCTCGTTCGGTATTGCAGCAGTCGCATTGACAGCTTGCGAAGAAAGCGCCACCGCCGCGTCCCCCGCTCAGAATCCTGAAACTGGGGCTCCCGAAAACGAAACTCCGAGCAGTTCAAGCGTTGTCGATATTCCCCTGAGCCACGAGGCTCTTAGCAGTTCGGCCGTTGAAGCGCTGTCGTCTGCAGCAGAACCTTTGAGCAGTTCATCGTTTGAAGAACCGTATCCACCCCCTGAAGCGGGTACCATCGCCGCACCCACCGACGAAGACATTTACGGTCCGAACTCCAGTTCTTCTTCAGAAGAGGAAGCACAAAGCAGCTCCGCTGAAGAACCGATACCGCTCGCAGGCGATCCAATCTTTATCGACGACTCCTTAAGTTCGGTCAACTCCTCAAATTCAGAAGACCCCGCCTCGTCCAGTTCCTTCAACCGCTATCAGGGCGAATGTCCCAACGGTCCTGCAAGCCCTGACTGCAACGTACGACTTTGCGTAGATCCTGACGGTCCTTGCAACTTGATAGTCAGCATGGTTACTACCTACGAGCCGGGCGATATTCGAACATGAATTTAGTTCTATGCCTTACGGAACAGTGCAACTTGCGCTGTTCCTATTGTTATTACAAGGACACGCAATCCGCACGCCACAACGTGATGGATGACCAAACTCTCGAGCAGGCGATTCGCGTGGGGCTAGAACGCAGCCTGTTTTTTAAGCAGACTTATCTGAACATCACCTTTTTCGGTGGCGAGCCATTGTTGCGCAAGGACGCCATTTTCAAGGGTGTGAACATAGCCAAGGCATTCCTTGCCGAGGCCATGGACAAAGGCGAAGCGCCCAGTAACTTCAAGCTCAACTTTGCCGTCAACACCAACGGCACACTCTTTGACGATTCTTTTTTTGACTTTTGCGAACGCGAGCATTTTCGCATTTACCTTTCACTCGATGGCCCGGAGCACCACCACGACATTGCTCGCCGTACCGTAAACGGCTGCGGAAGTTTCAAGGAAATCGAAAAGAACATTCCGCGATTCGTAAAGCAAGGCGCAGTTGCCCTAAGCACCGTGACGCGAGCCCATGTCGAGACGCTTGCCGAAAGCGTCAAGTGGCTGCATGAGCAGGGATTCAGGAGCCTTACCACGAGCGTCGACTTTGACGGTAAATGGACCGGCGAAGATTTTGACAGGCTCGCCCTACAATACCAGAAGATGGCTTTGTACTGGAAGGAGTGCCGCGAAAAAGGTGACAAGATGTTCCTTGGCACGATTCAAGACAAAATCAAGTTATACCTTGCGAATTTACGGTATAGGCAATATTCTTGCCATGTATACAACGGAGCCATTGGCGTCGCTACCAATGGCAATATGTTCCCGTGCACCAGGTTCATTACCTCGAACGAGAAACCACCTTACTTACAAGGTAACGTCTTTACCGGATTCGACGAAGGCGCCTGCAAACAAATTAGACAGTTCCTAGACAACGACAAAAAAGAATGCGAAGGTTGCGACATACGCTACCGCTGTTGCGCACATGAATGCGCCTGCACGAGCTTTTACAGCACGGGCTCTATCGAGGGAGTATCACCCGAAGTCTGCACGCATGAACGCATGCTTGCAGAGATTTGTGATTCTGTTATGATAAATGATTGAATTCTCCCATTGATTTGGGCGGATTTTTTGCATCATTTCGATTCTACCTTCTACATCATACTTCTTACTTTGCTAAATTTGACCCACTATGTTTTCACAGCTGACTGACTCTCTAGAATCTACTCTCAAGAACCTGCGCGGGCAGGGCAAGCTCACCGAAGAAAATGTCGCCGAATCGTTGCGCGAAGTGCGCCGCGCATTCCTCGAAGCCGACGTGAACTTCAACGTGACCCGCGACTTCGTAAAGGCCGTCAAGGAAAAGGCCCTCGGATCCGAAGTGCTGAACTCGGTGACCCCCGGTCAGCAGATTGTGAAAATCATCCACGACGAACTCGTGGCCGTGATGGGCGGCGAGACCAAGGAAATCAACCTCTCTGGCCCTGCTCCGGTCGGCATCATGATGGTCGGTCTGCAAGGTTCGGGTAAGACAACCTTCGCCGGCAAGATTGCCCTCTGGATGCGTAGCAAGAAAAAGCGCAAACCGCTCCTGGTGGCCGCCGACGTGTACCGCCCCGCCGCAATCAAGCAGCTGCAGGTGCTCGGCAAGTCTATCGGCATTCCCGTTTACGACGAAGGCCAGGGCAATCCGGTCGAAATCATCAAGCACGGTTACCAGTACGCCAAGGACAACGGCTTTGACCTGGTGATTTACGATACCGCAGGCCGCCTGCAGATCGACGAAGAGCTGATGCAGGAACTCGAAAAGGCCCGCGACGCTGTTCACCCGGACGAAATCCTGTTCGTGGCCGACGCCATGATCGGTCAGGAAGCGGTGAACGTGGCCGAAACCTTCTGGCAGCGCCTCTCGTTCACCGGCGTTTGCCTCTCGAAGATGGACGGTGACACCCGTGGCGGTGCGGCACTTTCCATCAAGAAGATGACGGGCGTGCCCATCTGCTTTATCGGTGTCGGCGAAAAGCTCCCCGAAATTGAACTGTTCCACCCCGACCGTATGGCCAGCCGAATCCTCGGCATGGGCGACGTGGTTACCCTCGTGGAGCGTGCACAGCAGGTCATCGACGAAAAAGACGCGAAGGACCTGAAGAAGAAGATTCTCAACAACACCTTCGACCTGAACGACTTCTTGAACCAGCTGCGCACCATCAAGAAGCTCGGCCGCATCAAGGATATTCTGAGCCTGATTCCGGGCCTGAACAAGCTCCCGATCGACCAGATCGACGAAAAGGAACTCGTTTACGTGGAAGCCGTGCTCAGCTCCATGACCCCGAAAGAACGCAAGAAGCCGCAGATCCTGGACGGTAGCCGCAAGGCTCGCGTGGCCAAAGGTTCCGGTACCGAAATCGGTCGCGTGAACGCGGTGCTCAAGCAGTACGAGACCATGAAGGAAATGTTCAAGAAGGTCGGCGACATGGCACGCAAGCAAAACAACGGCGGCCAGGTGGGAAGCAACTATACCCCGCCGAAAGACAAAAAGAAAAAGAAGAAACACTAGTCTTCTCCTGGGTGCGAGCTAAACCATCGCAGACAAACTTGTAAGAATTTTGTATCTTTTATTCCATGAATACGATTTGGAATAAGTTTACCAAAATTACGAACAAAAAAACAATTCTCGGCATCGTCGGGTGCCTCGCCCTGCTCTCCCCTGCATACGCAGAGGAATGCGACGCAGAAGCGATGGACGCTTTCGCCTATGAGGACTGCATCAAGGCAAAATCCGGCGGAAAGGTCTCTACGACCGACTTCGGCGACAAAACCGTTCCTCAAAAGGACAATGGCATTGACAATGCCGACGGAATGGAGACCAAGACGGTCCTTAAGCCGGAAGAGCCGACCTACCGTCCGTTTGAACGCGACGCCTATTTGACTTCGAGCTTCGGAGAAAACCGCGGAACCCGTTACCACGCCGGTTTTGATTATTCCACCCAGATGGAAGAGGGCTGGCCGATCTACGCTCCCGAAGACGGCAAGGTAGTCGAGCTTCGCGTATCGCCCTTCCACTACGGAAAGTTGATGCTCTTCAAGGGCAAGAGCGGCAAGACCTGGGCTTTCGCGCACCAGAGCAGCTTCGGCAAGCTGGACGATCAGATCATCAAGAAACAATATTCCTCCAAGAAGAACGATGTCATCGTCAAACCGGGAACAAGCTACAAGAAAGGCGACACGCTGACCTTCGCGGGCAGCACCGGAATCGGTAACCCGCACCTGCACCTGGAAGTGCGCCTGGACAACGACCGCGTCATCAACCCCGCACTCGCAGGCGTCGCCGTCGCAGACACGATGGCCCCGCAGATTTTCGGCATCGCCGTTTGGCAGGGCAACCATCTCGCCATTACCACACCCGAAGCCATCGACAAGGGCTGCGTCGAAACTCCGGTCAAGAACGAATTCAACCTGAGCATGGCCGTGAAAATTGCCGACTACAGCCGCGAACCCAAGGAAAACCCGATGTCGGTCCGCCGCATCACGGTATGGCGCTACGACGAAAAGATTTTTGACGAAAGGCTCGACACGCTCCGCTACAGCAGGATGTCGCAGATTCGCGATCAGCTCCTGTGGGCAGAAGAAGCCGATACCGCCGGCGACTGGCACGTCATCAACGCGAAACTCGCCCCCCTTTCGACCTACAGGCTCGAAGTAGAAGACTACAACGGCAACACGACCAGCAAGAAGTTCACCTTCCATGGTCGCTGCAAGAGCGACAAGCCGCTCCCGTTGACCAAGGTGCAGACATCTCCCCTGTTCACCTTCCTCAGCCGTCCGATGCTTGACCTCTTCCGCTGCGAAAACGGGATGAAGTTCACCGCACTCGCCAAGGACCAGGTGATTGAAGAAGACATGTGCAAGGCGTTCAAGCATAGGCCCATTACCATCGGGCGCATCTTGGAAATCTACCCCGAGCTGACGAACATCCATTACACCGCCGACGCGGGCTCCACTGGTGACGGCAAGGCTGTCGACGAGACTATCGCCATCTATTCCTTCAACCAATATCAGAAAAGCGTCAACTGGACCACTAAAATTGGCAACATCGGCGTTACGCAGAAAATCACGGGCATTCCCACCGGACGTGACACCACGAAAAAGGTCCTCGCTGTCACGCGCACACACACCGACAGCCTCGACTTCCTGGAATTCCACCCCAAGGGAATGCAGCTCAAGGACTGGACCGTCTGCGTCGAGAACAGCGAAAACAATTACCCGCTCTACTGGCTAGGCGAAACGAGCCGCAACTGGTTCATCTTCAGCAAGCAGACCAAGGGCAAGAACCGCTGCGCCACGACCAACGAACTGCGAGACATCGCAAACATCAACAACGAAGAGGCTCCGACACTCGGATTCCCCTACTGGGGCGACATGTTTATCGGTGGTATCCGCCAGCCCGCCCTCAGGGTTCCGCTGATGTTCAAGTACGACGGAGTTCCCGACGGCAACGCCATCACCGTAACGGTCGGCAAGAAGTGGGTCGCCGCAGAATATGATTCCGAGCCTCGCGAAATCGTCATCGAAGGCGAAAAGATCCCCGAAGCAGGCGGCACCTTCAACATCAAGATCGTCGACGAAGCAGGCCACAAGGCAAGCTACGACGTAGACGTTCCGGAGCTCTAGTTTCTAAAAGAAAAAGCCTCGCGCAGGATCACTTGCGCAGGGCAAAATAAATCGGAATTTAGCGGTCGGCCATGCGGCGGACCGCTTCTTTAAATATTGCAGGTTCCTGCAACAAGCTGATTACCACCCAGCCGTCCTCGTCAAAATCGAAGAAGAATCCGGGCTGCACCAGCACATGCTTTTCCTGGAGTAGGCGAAGCGTGAGTTCCTCGTCATCTTCACCGAGACGCACGACTGCATACCAGCCGCCCAGAACTTCGGGACAGTACTTCGCCGGGAAAGCTTCGCGGAGCATCTGCCAGTTAACTAGCAAGCGATCCTTGACTTGAGCCTCGTAGGCGGAAGCCTTGGGCAACAACGACATGCCGAGAGCCTGCGCCGGAGCGGACACACTCAAGTAGGCATCTTCCACAAATTCAAGTGCCGCGCGGATTTCTTCGAAGTGTTCACGCGGGGCGTAGAACGCCATCCAGCCGAGCTTAAGTTGCGGCGAGCCAACGGTCTTACTCAAGCCATTCAGCCAGAATATCGGACACTTGGGACCGTCTTCGGGGAGATTGATGAGGTCGTTACCGCCAGCATCCCAAAAATCATTAAACCTGCAATGTATGGATTCCCTCCCTTCGGTCGAGAATGACTTGGAAGGCGAAGATTGCGACAACGACGGTTCAGGAGGACACACTCCGAAAACATACTTCCATGTCCGCGAAACTTTTTCCGAAAATCCATAATCGCCGAAGACTTCATCGACCACGAGAACCATGTCGTTCTCTTCGCAAAAGCGAACTGCCGCATTCCATTCTTCGCGGGAGATGCAATGGCCCGTCGGGTTGTGCGGCGAAACCAGCAGCAGGATTTTCGCTTTTTCAGGCGCAGCCAGCAGGCTATCAGAATCAAGAACAAAACGAAATTTCGCAGACTTGCCCGCAGCAGACTTGTCTTTGCGAGAGTGCGCAGCACTCGAAGCAATCTCCCGTTTCAGTTTCAAGAAATACGGTGCACATTCCAGATGTTCCAGTTGCGCAAGCGTATCCAAGAGCGGATACCCCGGCATCGGCGTCAAGATGACATCGCCCGGATCGCAGAAGGTCTTGAACAAAACAGAGTATGCTTCGCTCGTACTCGCCGTCAAAAGAATCTGCCCTGCCGTAAAGTTTCCGCCACGTTCACGGTAATACTCCACCACCGCTTCGCGCGCAGACTTCCACCCCGCCGCATCCGGATTCCAGCAACCAAAGCCGCTTCGAGCCGACTCCACCGCCGCATCCATTTCCACCGGCAGTCCCGCCTTCACTGGCGAACTCACCGTCATGTCGATAAACGGAAGGCCTTCGCCGCGAGCTATTTCAGCGGACACCTGCGCCTTTACGCGCTCCAGTTCTGCAAAGAACGGAGACGGCGACAAATCTTTAGGCAAGCGGGAAGAGAGCATCAATCCTCGCCCGATTCGGATTCATCCAGCAAGTCGTTCAAATCGAGGCAGCGTTCCATGATGCGGTCGAAGAACTCGTCACGCACCACATCCGTATAGGTCGTGTCGTCCTCGTCCATGTGGTAGGCATTCATATATTCCTTGAAATTCACCGTAGATTCGTCGACCCAGGTATATTCTTCGGAAATGTTCCATGTAGAGTAGGAGAACTTCCACACGTTATCGGACTTTTTAAAGTCGCACACGGAAGCCACCTTGTCATCACTACCGTTGCCGCCATTAACTTTGTTCTTGTCGCTTGGATCAATCGTATTACCCGAATTCGGGCTCGACGAGCTCTCGCCACCGCACGCAGCAAGCACAATAGAAAATGCAAGCACAAGAGCGGAAGCAACGAATTGCTTCGTTTTTTTCATATTCAATTCTATATTCACTTGTTTCCTCCTAAACCACCACAGAAAGCATTACTTCTTTCTGCGCAGGAATCCCGCGAGCGCAACCGCAATAATGATGCCCGCCGGGAGCACCACTGCAATCGTCAAAAGAATCAGCTTCTGCAAGTCCGAAAGCCCCTTGAGCGAATTCTTGAAATCCTTGAACTTCGCGACAAAGCCTTTGAGGCCCGTCGGCTTTGCTGCGGCATCGACAACGGCACCTTCAGCATTCTCGCCCGCCAAATCCTCGGAACCCGCAAAGGCTTCCATCTTCGGGAGCATCGCGAACAACTTGGACGCCGATTCCTTCACAGGCCCGACATACTGGCTCGCTTTTTCGCGAACCTTGTCGTAGCGTTTCTTGAAAGGGCGTTTCAGTTGGTCAAGCATAATGGCCTCCCAGAGGTTACTTCTTATACAGCAGGTTCACGCCGCCGAAGAGGGCGCGCATGTTGGCCTTGAGCGTATCGCTAGACACACCACGACCTTCGACCTCGGCATCACCTGCCTTCAAGAGCATGCGGCTGAGGCCTCGGCCCGCCCACATCTTGTCCTTTTCGGGCACCACGAGCTGGCGGTACTTCACGAGTTCGACCGGCATACCAATTTCGCGCATAAGCATGAGAGCCGCCTCGATCGGGCCTTCGGCCGTCACGGACTTCACCAAGGCTTCGCCATCCTTCTTGAAGTGGAAGATAAAGCGGTTTTCGTCGGGCACGACTTCGATATTGTTGAAAATCAGGCGGCCGTTCACATTCACGAAATGCTCGCGGAACACATCCAGCACGCGTTCGGCAGACAGTTCGCCTTCCTTTTCGCTGCAGGCCTTCAGAATCGGCTGCAGTTCAGCGGCTTCAGCGAGCGACATCTTGTAGCCGAACTTCGTGATGATTTCGTACACGGCGGTACGGCCACTCTGGCTCGTGAAGCTGAGCGAATCGTTCTGGTGACGACCGATAATCGAGTAGTCAATCGGGCGGTAGGCGCCCTTCTTCATGTCCTTCGTCTTGCTGGCGCCATCCTGGTGAATGCCGCTACGGTGCACAATCGCTTCGGCACCAATCAGCGGAGCGCGGCTGTAAATGCTGATACCGGACCACTGCGAAATCAAGATGGCCGTTTCGTAAATGCGTTCCATGTGCAGGCCCGTATTCACGCCGGAGTTATGCAGCGCAACCGCGACTTCGTAGAAGTTCGTGTTGCCGCAACGTTCGCCGAGGCCATTCAGGGCGACTTCCAGCTGGGTCGCACCCACGAAGAAGCTTTCGACGGTCGCAGCCGTTGCCATACCCAAGTCGTTGTGGCAGTGGACTGAAATCGTGATATTCTTCGGCAGGGCTTCGTACACCTGCTTGATTTGATTCACGTACAGGAACGGACGATAACGTTCGACCGTATTCGGCAGGTTGATGGTCGTTGCACCGGCTTCGACCACGGCCTTCAGCACGTCAATCACAAAATCCATGTTTTCGAGACAGTCGCCAAAGTGTTCGGCGCTGAATTCCACATCGCCCTTATCACCCACGAGCGACTTCGCAAACTTCACGCAATGAACGGCCTTCTCCTTCACCTGTTCCGGAGTCATGTGCAGCACATGTTCCATAGACAGCGGGCTTGTCGCCAGGAAGGTATGGATACGCGGATGCGGAGCGTACTGCACCGCTTCCCAGCAGCGTTGAATATCGCTTTCCACGCAACGAGCCAAACCAGAAACCACGATGCGCTTTGCGACTTCGTCGCCCTCTTCGGCCATCTTGGCGGTCAGCTGGGCAAGTTCCTTACACGATTCAAAATCCATCTCGGACGAAGCCGGGAAACCGACTTCGGCGCCCTGCACGCCGAGTTTCAAGAGTTGCAGGTACACGTCCTTTTTCTGGGCATTGTTCCAGGGCTTCGGGAGCGCCTGATTACCGTCACGCAGAGTGACGTCGTAAAAGAAGGGTTGTCTTTCAATCGTGTTCTTATTCTCGTTCATTTTTATCTCCTTGCCGATCCAACAAGGCGGCAAGCTCATTTTTCGTCTTAAAAATAGAAATTTGACTCAAAAACGAAAGCCCGCATCCTTATTGGAGCGGGCCTTATGGTTTAAATCCTTGGGTTAAAACTCTAAAATCGTCTTGAACCTATGCTTAAAAACCGGCGTTCGCTCCGAGAGCACGTCCTAGTAGGTTAATAAGTCGTAGATCCTTGATCATCATACTCATAATGTAATAAAATACAATATTCTTGGCAAGAGTATCGTGAGCCTCAAGCGACTCATCTTAATGAGTCGTGGTGGCGAGAGCACGAGCCAGTGGGAAGAACCGACTAATTTGCAGCTCGTGCGGTCGTGTTTGGCAAGAGTCATCCCAAAAGCAAAGCCGTCCCATACAAAAAGCGCACGGACACTTATGCATCCGCGCGCCTCTCCACACAAAGTTCCCGCGCAGTCCCAAACACCTCAGAAAGGTGCGACAAGAACTATGCGACTCTTTACCTTTTCACAATCTTCTGCTGGTAGGCCCTGCCGCCTGCCACCAGGCGCACCAGGTAAACTCCCGGCTTAAGGTTACTCAGGTCAACACTCGACTGCGACACTACTTCAGTAGAAAGAAGGACATGTCCGTTCACGCTAACAATATCGAGCCTGCGGATATTCTCGGCGAAAATTTCGAGGCGGGCATCGCTTGCGACATAGCGCATCGGAGCCACAGCCTGCATCTTCGTCACAACCGCGGTCGTCCCGCCTTCTTCGCTGGAGCTACTAGACTCATCCGCCGCGCTGCTAGAACTTGCGACAGAGCTGCTGGACGGCACCGACGATTCATCGACATCGACAACAATCAGGAACAGGTTGCCGGAATCGCCCTTAGTAATCTTATGCGCACCGGCAGCAAGTTCAACAGTCACGATTCCCGCCTTTGCCGTCACCTTTTCACCATTGACCTTCACGGACTTTTCGAAATCGGCATTGAACACGAGTTTCACCGTCGCCTTTTTAGACAAAGTAAATTCAATAGAAGTCGAAGTTTCCATCTTGAGGCAACGAGTCAAGGATTCACCATTATATTCCACCGTACCCTTGCTTGTCGAAAGGCTACCGATGAATTCAAAGTAATCGCTCGAAGTTGCGTCTTCGGTAAAGTTATGGACGACATCCTTGTCAATCGCCAAGGTGGATCCTGTCACACCGCCGACAGAGCTTGAGGAACTAGATTCCATCTTCTGGCTGGAGCTGCTCGACACATTCGACGAACTAGATTCCGCTTTTTGGCTAGAGCTACTTGCCGCAGAACTGCTGGACACCGGCACATATATCGGCAGAGTTCCTTCGCCCTGGATAGACTGCACCGTTCCCTTGTATGCAACGAGCGCCGCCTTGAGAGCTGTATTCACCGCATACGCAGCGTCATCCACGGAATTGTCGAAATTCCACTTGAAATCGCCGCCCTGCACACGCCCCGCATAAATCATCACGGTCGCCTTCGCCACGGCCGGTTCATCAGCCGTATACGAGTACATCACCGAGCTGTTCAGGTCAAAGTTGTTGTAGGTATTGGCGCCAGACTTCGACGTAACCGAAGAAGGCATCTGCGCCGTACGGCTCGTCACCACGTAGGCATCGAAATCCGTCTTGGAATTGATGGAACCTACAGAGGTTTCTGCGCCCTTCAGCGTGTAGGTGCTGGAACCATACGGAATGAACGTCACTGCGCCTTCCATATAGTTGTTGTAAGCCTTGATCGAGCCGCCCGCTTCCTTGCTGAAAGTCGCGTTATCCGTAGAGGCTGTCGTCGTACCGGCATAAAGGTCGCTCCCCTGCATCGAGGTCAGCATCGGGTACTTACAATTACGGAAGTAGTTCCCTTCGGCAAACACCGACGAACCAAGAGTCGAACCGATGCCGTACTTTGCATTGCCATCGTAGTAGTTGTTGTACACGTGGGCGCTATAGTAACGCACGCGCGGATGGCGGCTATCGGAATGGTCATACCAGTTGTGGTGATAAGTGATATAGTAACCTTCGGTAGTTCCTTCAGAAAGACCGAGCAGGTTCGACTTACCGTTATCCCAGAAGTGGTTGTAGCTGAAGGTGATGTAAGTGGACTTCTTGCAGTCCAGAGCACCGTCGCCCTTCGCCTGGTCGGCATCGGAACCCGCATCACCGTAGAAGAAGTCATTGTTATGCACCCAAACGTACTGGTCGTTCTGCTGCAGGCCGATATTGTCGCCTTCGTTGCTGTTCACGTTCATGATGCCCAGGTTGCGGACTTCCACATTCTGCGCATTCTTGACGCGGATGCCCCAACCGTTCGCCACAGCATCGTTACCGACACCTTCGACCGTCACGTAGGACTTTTCGGAACTGCCGAGATCAATCATCATGTCGCCCTGCTGTAGCGAATCGGAATCCGTCACGTTACCGATAAAGCGCAAGTCCAGAGGTGTCGTCTCGTAGCCCTTCTTGTAGCAGTTCAGAATGCCCTGGAAGCTCTTGCAGGTCGTCTTCGTGCCCTTGGCGTTTGTCGTCACGTCCATCGTCACTGTATTCTTGGTGTTCTCGGAAATGTAAAGCACCGCGGCACCGCTTTTCAGCGTACCGTCGGCATTGTAGGCACCGGGAACTCGCCCGTTACTGAAAGCAAAACCCGTGCGGTCATGCGGAAGCACCGTCACCGACTTGGTCACGGCAGTGCCTTCGACACCGTTCACCACCGGCGCAATCTTCAAGGTATGCGAGCCACCCTTGATTCCGAGCACATCGGCACGCATATAGCTACCGTAGCTACGGATCAGCTGATTGTCAATCTTGTTGCCGTCGCAATAGACATTGTAGCTGGTCGCCCCCGAAACTGGGGCCCATTCCGCATAGGCGGATTCCAGCCAGCCTTCGGCCTTGTTCACCGTCACCTGGGCATACGCCCCGGCAAAACCAAGCAGCGCCACACCGAGCGCCACCTTGGAGATATTCTTCGAATCTGTTCCCGAAATTTTAGTCATACATCCATCCTCAGAACACCAAGTAAATGTTCTCAAATTTCTTCTCAAAATATATATTCAAATTTTCCAAAAAGCAATAGGTAAATCCGTATTTATTTCATATTTTTAAAGATTTTACATTAAAAATTGTTCTCAAAAATCATATTTTAATCACATTAAAGGGGGAAGTCTCCCCCTGGTTCGCACTTCGTCGCTCTCCACCCCCTCGCCTAGGGGGCACCCCTAAAACCCCGAAAATTCTCCAAAAACCGCACTTTTCGCCCCCAAAACTTCATATATTAAGGCCATGAAGTTACTGACTAGAGTTTTTTCTGTTCTTATGTTGCTGGCCGCATTCGGATTCGCCGGCACAACGCAGCTGACCGCACCGGCCGACACCTCGGCAAGCGCCATCACCGCCACAGATTCAGCGATTAAAACCGCCACGGATTCCGCCGGTCGCGACACCGCCGCTAAAACAGCCGAAAGCAAAAAGCATGCCGTCTGGATCAAGTTGGAAGGTGACGTAGAACCCTCCATGTACGACTTCTGTGCCCGCGCCATCGACGACGCCCTCCAAGAAAACCCGGACTACATCGTCTTCGAAATCAACACCTTCGGCGGCCGCCTCGACGCCGCCTTCGACCTGGTCGACACCATCATGGCCGTCAAGGGTCCGACCACCATCGCACTCGTGAAAAAGAAGGCCATCAGCGCAGGTAGCCTCATCGCACTCGCTTGTCAAAAACTCTACATGCTCGAAGCGACAACTATCGGCGACTGCGCCCCCATCGTGCAGGGCGGCGACGGCACACCGCAAATCGTCGGCGAAAAAATCCAGTCCCCGCTCCGCGCCAAATTCAGGAACCTCGCCCAGCGTAACGGCTACCCGGAGCTCCTGAGTTCCGCCTTCGTGACGCCGGAACTTGAAATTCTTGAACTCACCGCCACGCTCGACAAGGGCAAGAAATCGCAACGCGACACGGTGCTCATTATCGAAGGTGAAAAATACGCCGTCCTCGACAGCGCCGCCAAGGCCTTCTGGGGCGCCCCGAAAATTCTCGTGAAAGAAGGCGAACTCCTGACCATGACCGACAAGGAAGCCGAAGAACTCGGATTCTCGCAGGGCACCTTCAAGAACCGCGACGAATTTGAAACCAAGCTCGCCATCGAAAGCAGGAGCGAAGTCGAGACAACCCTCGGTGAAGACATCGCCTCCGCCATCGCAGCAGTTTCGGGCATTCTCCTGATTCTCGGCTTCGGCGCGCTCTACATCGAATTCAAGACGCCAGGATTCGGCCTGTTCGGAATCCTCGGCATCATCCTCATCGGCATCGTATTCCTCGGACAGTTCGCCCCGCAACTCGACGGTTACATTCCCGCCATCCTGCTCGTGGCAGGCGTGGTGCTGTTCCTTGTAGAAATCTTCGTAATGCCGGGAACATTCCTGTTCGGCATCGGCGGCATCGTGTGCATGATCCTAGCACTCGCACTTTCGTTCGAGCCCTCGGAAATGCCCGAATACGTTCCCGAAACCATCGAGACGACTTTTGACGCTACACCCTGGCTACTCGGGCTCCTTTACATGCTCTGCTGCGCAGGCATCGCGCTCGTATTCCCGATTGCGGCGAGCAAGTACCTGATCCCGCTCCTGCCCGAAGGCTGGACGCCCATGCTCAAGACTGATTTGGAAACTGCCGCCTCGCCCACCGAAGCCGTGCAAGAAGTTTCTGTCGGCGACGAAGGCATCGCGAAAACGTTCCTGCGTCCGGTGGGCCAAGCGCTCATCAACGGCAAACTGTTTGACGTGCAGACCCATGGCGAAATCATCGAAGCAAGCACCCGCATTCAAGTGACCGCCATTCAAGAAGGCCACATCTGGGTAACCGTTGCCAGCAGAGAATTGGAAGGATAACGTTTAAAACAAAAACCGGAGAAAAACAAATGGACACTCTCTTGATCGTTGGTATCATTATCGCGGCGATTGCCGTTATCGTTTTGCTCGCCTTTATCGGCAAGTTCTTCAGCCTGTGGCTGCAGGCCTTGTTCTCCAAGGCGAACGTGAGTATTTTCCAGCTCATCGGTATGCGCCTGCGTAAGGTGCCGCCGCAGGTCATCGTAGAAGCCCGCATTCTCAGTTGCAAGGCAGGCCTCCCGGTCGACACGAACCTGCTCGAAGCCCACTACCTTAGCCGCGGTAACGTGCTCCGCGTCATCCAGGCCTTGATTGCCGCCAACAAGGCAAACATCAAGCTGGACTTCAAGGAAGCCGCCGCTATCGACCTTGCCGGCCGTAACGTGCTCGAAGCCGTGCAGATGTCAGTGAACCCGAAGGTGATTGAAACGCCGAAGGTTTCTGCCGTGGCTCTCGACGGTATTCAGCTGCATGCCGTGACCCGTATTACCGTGCGTGCCAGCATCCAGAAGCTGGTCGGTGGCGCCGGTGAAGATACCGTGGTCGCCCGCGTGGGCGAAGGCATTGTGTCTTCTATCGGTTCTGCAAAGAGCCACAAGGACGTGCTCGAAAATCCGAACATGATTTCGAAGAAGGTGCTCGCTTCCGGTCTTGACGCCGGTACCGCCTTCGAAATTCTTTCGATCGATATCGCCGACGTGGATGTGGGCCAGAACATCGGTGCCATCCTCGAAACCGACCGTGCCGAAGCCGACAAGAAGATTGCACAGGCCAAGGCAGAAGAACGCCGCGCCATGGCATACGCCGCCGAACAGGAAATGAAGGCCAAGGTCATGGAAATGAAGGCCAAACTCGTCGAAGCCGAAGCCCAGATTCCGATGGCTATGGCATCGGCCCTTCGCGACGGCAAGCTCGGCGTGATGGACTATTACAACCTCAAGAACATCGAAGCCGACACGCAGATGCGCAAGGAAATCGGCAGCGCTCCCGAGGCCAAGTAAACGACTGTAGGGCAATATGGAAACCCTAATCTTCATTGCAATCGCAGTCGTCATCACGATTATCCAGAAAAAGCTGGAAAAGGCGAAGGAGCAGCAAAACCAGTTGCCCCGTCACCAAGAACAGCGTCGCGAAAATGGAGAAGCCGATGACGATACGCAGGAGACGAACAGTCCCCCGCGTTCGTTGCAGGACTTGATACGACAGTTCGAAAACGCCCAGAGGCAGGCGACTCAAGGAAATATTGAGCCGCCGACTCCGCCCGTGCAGCGCAAGCACCCGGAACAGCTGACACTCCGCGACATTGCCGAAGTCGTTATCGAAGTGGATTATATCGACCTGGAATTCTTGATGGAAGAATTCGACGTTGACGAAAACACCGCCGCTGAAATGCTGATGGACTTGCAGGCACACCGCATCGTGGGCCGCGACATGGGCGAAGGCGAATGCGACGTTCTAGTGCACGACCTCGAAGAACTCGACAACTTGCTCAGCCACGAAAAACGCGCCGAGCAAGAAAGAAAAGAAGCCCTTCGACAGGCTGACGAGCGCGAAACCGACGAAGAAGATAGCGCCCGTCAGCGCGAATTGGAACGCCAACGCGAATTGAACGCCCTCGAAGACCGCGCCAGGTCTGCACGCGAATCGGCTGCCGCCATTACAGAAATGGGCGCTTCGGCTGAAGCGAGCGCAGAACCTGCCACAGCACCCAAGCGCCCCCTTGTTTCGACAAGGAACCTTGCCGACGTGAGAAAAGGATTCATCTGGGCGAAAGTCCTGGACGAGCCCCGTTTCAAGCGCCGCTGGAGCGCGCAGTACCGCTAGACAAACAAAATACTTTAGACAAAAAGTCCGCTCCTACGAGCGGACTTTTCTATTAACTATATCTAGCAGAGAACAGCCCCCGCCTCGCGACCCCTCGGCAAGCTCGGGGACCTTGGCGAACTATTTCTGACCTTCGCTAGTGCTGAGCAGGTAGGCGTTGATGAACGGCTTGATTTTGCCGTCGAGTACGCCTGCGGTATCCGAAGTTTCGACACCGGTGCGCAAGTCCTTCACGAGCTGATAGGGCTGCAACACGTAGCTACGAATCTGGCTACCCCATTCGACCTTTTTCTTTTCGGCCATACGGGCATCGCGCTTGGCTTCTTCTTCCAGGCGGTAATGTTCCGCGACCATGGTCTTGAGCATCTTGTAGCAAGTTTCGCGGTTCTGGATCTGGCTACGTTCGGTCTGGCAGCTCGCCATAATACCCGTCGGCAAGTGGGTCATGCGCACGGCAGAGTCCGTCTTGTTGATATACTGACCCCCAGCACCGCTACTGCGGTAGGTATCCACGCGCACATCGGCCATGTCCAAGTCGAATTCCACGTCTTCGTGTTCCGGGTACAGGTACACGGCGGTAAAGCTCGTGTGGCGGCGGGCATTGGCATCGAAGGGGCTGATGCGCACCAGACGGTGCACGCCGATTTCCGAACGGAGCAGGCCGTAAGCATTTTCGCAAGTGACTTCGATGGTCGCGCTCTTGAGGCCGGCATCTTCCGCTTCCTGGAAGTCGACGACCTTGAAATCCATGTTTTCGCGCTCAAAGAAGTGCGTGTACATGCGGAAGAGCATCAGAGCCCAGTCCTGCGACTCGGTGCCGCCAGCGCCCGGATGAATCGACATCAGGCAACTGCAGGCATCATCGGGGCCATTCAGCATCTTCTTGAATTCCATCTCCTCGATTTTCGATTTGAGTTCAGCGATGTCGGAATCAATCGATGCCGTCAGGTCGGCGGATTCTTCCGCCTTGCTCATTTCATAAAGTTCGGCGAGGTCGTCGCACGTCTGCGAGACTTCTTTCCACGAGTCCAGCAGGGCACGCAGATTGCCGATTTTTTTCATCATGGACTGCGCCTTGTCCTGGTCATTCCACAGGTTCGGGTCGGCGGAGTCCTTTTCAAGCACGTAAAGTTCTTCGGTCTTTGCCTCTAAGTCAAAGATACCCCCAGAGCTTGTCGATGCGCGCACGCAAGTCGATCAGCCCGGTGTGTGTAGTTTGGAATGCCATATCAATCCTCAAATTCGGGTAGATATTCTAGCAAATGTGTCATCCTGAGTGTAGAACCGCAGGTTCGAAATCGAAGGATCTAAATCAATCTATAGATTCTTCGACTTCGCTACGCTTCGCTCAGAATGACACCTCTTCTAAGTTCTATTTCTTAAAATTACTTAGCAGCTCCGATAGCCTGCGGCGGAGTGTACTTCGCGTCGAGGTACTGCACCTTGTAGACCTTTCCGAGGCCGTCGAGGTAAGCCTTGAGCTGAGCCTGGCGGTCCTGTTCAGCCTGCACACGCAGGATGTAGTCGATCTGGTGCTTGTAGCTTTCGTACTTGCCGTCGTTGCGTTCGGTCAGCATGAAGATGGCGATACCGTCCTTGTCGGTATACGGTTCGGTCATTTCGCCCACCTTGATCTTGCTCACGGCCTTCACGAAGGCATCACCCTTGGTCTTTGCCACGAACTTGGTCATCACGCCACCGGTCTTCTTGGCAGACTGGTCGTCGCTGTACATAGCGGCGAGCTGGGCAAACGTAGCCTTCTTGGAGCGAACCTGAGCGGCGAGGCCCTTCAGCATGTCCTTAGCATCTTCGATTTCCTGCTTAGACTTGCCCTTGGTGCTAATCACGATGCGGGCACCGCTAATGGAATCGTTAATCTGGACCTTACCCTTGTTGAGTTCCCAGAAAGCTTCCTTCTGCTTTTCGGTCGGATCTTTCGGATACGGCACCTTCTGTTCGAGGATAGCTTCGCTCTTCAGCTGGTCTTCAATCTTTTCACGGAACTGGGCCATAGTGGTGTTAGACTTCTTGAGTTCCTTCTGGAAAGCATCTTCGCTCGGGAACTGGGCCTTGAAGAGAGCGGTCAAGCTGTCGACCTTGCCCTTGTTCACCTTGATCCCCATCTTCTTGGCTTCGAGCTTGATGAGTTCCTGACCCACCAGGTTGTCAATCACGGCATAACGGAGCTGCGTCATGGTCTGGTCATCAATCTTCTTGCCACGGAACTGCTGTTCGCCGAGCATCTTGGCGAGGCTATCAATCTTGCCAGCAGAAATACCCGTCTTTTCGACGCGGATCACGTCCAGGCTCTTGGAGTTCAACAACTGAGCAGAAGCGATACCGGCAGCCAGAGCGACAGTCAAGATACCGCGAGAAACAAATTTAAAAGAACGCATTTTTATTCCTTTTTAAAATTTTCCGTACCAAATATAGCAAAAATGACAGTTTTAAGTCTTATGGGGAAAGAATTCACGCACGCCAAAGGTTTAAAAACTAAAAAAAGAGATGCATTGGAAATAAAATGAGGCGACCTTCCGGCCGCCCGTTCTTATTTAAAGACTATCCACACACTTTTCTACATAAAACGTATCAACCGATATGCAGTTGTAGTAGAGAGTGAAATATTCACAATGAGTGTAAAAAGGGTTATCCCCTTCTTCAATTTTTCTAATCAACCACTCTTCTGCAATATACGGACTCGAAGCATTTATATTCTCAGCAGAAAAAGGCATATTATTGTAGGTACGTACAGACAAGGTGAGTATTCCGGAGTGAATTACACCATGAAACCGGAGTAAAGGAAACCGTCGTACCGATTAATCGGAAACCGCGATTCCGGAGACATGGAAACCTGTCTAATTTTGGCCTGCACAATTCCGTGCGA